>Ga0116229_10001502_pt1 | contig 36762 bp, 20 predicted proteins | sample S1TSphgellanicum_3_FD_87313 | JGI IMG/M metagenome (GOLD analysis project Ga0116229, IMG submission 87313) | Host-associated microbial communities from peat moss isolated from Minnesota, USA - S1T2_Fc - Sphagnum magellanicum MG | ecosystem: Host-associated > Plants > Peat moss > Unclassified...
AAAACATGTTGGATTAAAGCGAGGTGCTATTGGGAACACCCTTGGGGAATACATTGGAAACCTGATGGGAATTTATTGAGAACTTGAAGGGAACATGTTGGGAACAAAGGGAAAATGGAAAAAATTTGACTGGAATTGTTTTAAGGATTTGCCTTAGTGAACTAGTAATGTTGCATGTCCTTTGCATGGGTCGTCTGGCTGCATGTGGCCCATGCAAAAGGAAAGCAAATTGCAAGGATCTTTTTACAAAAAATTGGAGCTTTTAAGACATGTTTCTATGATTTGGCTGCAGGGTGTACGAACTCCAAACCCTAACATTTCTGTATACAACCTTGTGACCTCCTCCTCATACTAGCAGACAGGCTCTTTGCACATTACTTGTGCTGTCTGTTAAGCAACAATACAAAAGAAATTCCAAGATTTTTCATTAGGCTGCAAATACACAATCTACTATTATTATGTGACATATTTTTAAAAGAAAGCTTAGTTACATCCTTTGTGGGTATTGAAACTTTATCAACCAATGACAACATCTTGAATCCATTGGTTTAGGTCCTTCGAATTTATTGTAAAATGGACCAAAAAGGTCAAATGAAAAAAATGGGAAAACTCAATTCCACTATAACATAGAACTGGTGATGACCAAAAGCGGGAATAGGCTAATAAGTAGTTATTGAGTATTTCAAGCTTGGCATGCCATCAAAGTTTGAGACTTTCTTATGAGCTACCTTGATGACCCAGCCAAACCATGCTCCGTTTCTTTGAGTGAAAAGCCTCAATCAAATGAATGTTTAGCATGGAACTCTCTCTCTTTACATCTATGAGACTTAATATAATGTCGCCGCTCTTGCTTCTATTCCACCTCTTGCAACTTCTCAACATGTGATGAACCAGGTGGCAGCCCTAGTATCTCCCTTGCTGTTTTACTTTGACTTGTTCATAGCTAGAACATACTTAACTATGCACCATAAACCGTGCAGAGGATTGTGTGTCAAATATTATACATACCACATCTAGTACGTACCTTGAAAGCTTATATGCATACTGCACAATGTCAATCTGAGCTTAGTGGAATCAAAAGCTAACCACCTACTTCTGCTGTTGAAATAGTGTACTTTTGTCACAATAAACAAGTAGAAGTTTCCATATCAGTAATGTGATAGGATCTGCAGATGGTACTTAAACAACGACTGTCTAATGAGTATGGATTGAATCTGGAAGCAGCAAAATCAGTTCTCAAATGAGCTATATACACAGCCCACCAGCAGGACCACCCCTCCTCTGCAGCTTGACAGAGGGTTTCTTTTGAGGTCTACACATTTTCTTGATGCAGCAGTGCTGGAATGGCAAAAGATCCTTTGTGTCATTAGGCTCCATTCTTCATCACAATTCATCACAGAGCTACTCACTACTGCAAGATCCTTGAACCCTTCACTCAGATGCATTGTCCGATTCTATCTTCAACAGAGCTGTGATGAGTCCTGAGAGGCTTTAGCACTGGGCTCAAAGCCTTGGAAGACTACTGTTGTTGGGACGGGATCAGCTGGATTGTGCTACAGTTGGCATCTTTAGCTGAAGTCTTTCTCCAGTGCCACTAGAACTAGTGAAGCCCCATGCCTGGGTTTCTTCCATTGCTGAAACTGTTCTTTCCATGAATGTAGCAAAAACAAAACAATAGCTCTGGAAAGATGGTGCACAAAAAAGGATGTGTTTAATTTCAAGTTTTATTGTTAGAGTTTGTACACTATAACTAAAGTAAAGGGACCTACCATTGCGATTCCCGCTCTTACCCCACTCCTATTTCCCTATTGCCGCAGACTGTTGTTCACTTGTGCGAGAGCACTTGGATTCTTGTATGTGAAATAGCAATCTTGGGTATAAGGTGCACAATGATGAAGTGTGAAAATTAGGGTTTTTCTGTGCAATGAGGTGTGCACTGAAGTGTGTGAGTGAAGGCGTAAATGATTGACACAAATTATATGTAGGTCACAGATTTTAACATCTGCATCATATTTGTACATTCTAAAAATTGGTTTTTATGGTCAACATAGCAAATGTGGTCTATACTAAATTTCATCAACAAATCATTTAGTATCTGGAGAATAAGTATTTTCAAAATGTGTTCCAAAATGTGCAATACTGGTCAGCTAGCCTAGTTCATAACCTTACTGTTCCAGGATATAAGCGAGCTAAAAATACGCTGGAGATTTCCTGGAATGTGAAAGAACCTGCAGTAGGCCTGTCCGGAGCTATGGCATCCCATTCCATTGACTGATTCCAGAGCCTGGTGGCTCATGCCTAGCTTACAAAGAGGGAGAAAGGCCACTCTGCACTCCCTCCTCCCTAAGTCTTTAAAAGTACATGGGAGTGTGTTCTGCACAATATCAGCGTTTTCGTTGAATTTGGATGTGCTGATTCTGCCCGTGGAATCTGTCAAGGTGGCAGATTATGCACTTCATTTCGGCTTTGAACTCTTACACTAACTTACTAGGTGACAGTCCAACAACATAGGGCAATCCTATTGATCAAGAGCCATAAATTGGACACAAGGCCTTTAGATGCGGATCCAAGAGCAAGAAATGCTGAATTGAGGTGGCACCTATGTGGCATCATTTTCGAGGGAAAATTGGTTGGGTTCATACCAAGAAAATGGAGCTTAAAGGGGAGCTCATAGTCTGAAGAACCTAGATGCCAGGGAGATGCCAGCTAGGGTCCAAGTCAGTCCCTTCCACTGCTTGTTGTTGATTTCCATTTTTTCCCTTCATTTTTAAAGTTGTGAGAAGGGAAGTTTCATGGATTGAGGAAGTTGTGGAGTGCACACCCACTCCTCTGTTTTTGAGTAATTCTAATGTTGACATGGCTAAATTTGTAGATTTGCACAAGGTTGTTGCTCAAAAGTTTGCATCTCAGCCCTTGCAAATGCATGAGATGAGGACGTTTCAAATATGGTGGTAGAAATTGTAGGTTACAAAGGGTTGAAGCAACCAATTTCACAAGTTGAAGGAGATTTACATTTGCAAGAGATCTTGAAACTGTTTCCCCTTTTGTTTAAAAAGGCAACACGGAAGAGAAAAGTTGTGGTTGGGATCAAAGACTAAAAGAACAAGATTGGGAAAAGTTGGTTTGACAATGAAGTATGATATTTGATTGCACTAAGAGGAGAAATGGAACTTCAATTTGTCAAAAATGCGAAGAAGCAACGTGAGCTATTTCATTCCAAAATGTGATTGTCTTTTTAAAAGTTTGTTTCAAGTTTAACACTTGAAACCCTAGTTATGCTTCCATTTTTTGAAATAAGTTTTATTTTAGGTTTGAAACTTGAAACCTTAGTTGTGTTAGCATATATATGTTTTATCCTACTTTGGTTTGTGTATAGGAGGGGACATCACAAGAATGTGAGAAATAATAGGAGAGTGAGAGAAGCAACATAAGAGTGTGAAAAGCAAAAAAACTTGAATTGAAATCAATTATAGGAGAAAGTCAATTAACACGTAAAATAAGAACAATAATTGTAATAGAGCATTGACCAAGGAGTGAGAAGCCTTCAAAAGTACCAAATAAGAGATATTGAACAAAACAATGTAAGCAAAGCAAGAAACCAAATGAATTAAACAAACTAGTAATTAATAAAGCAAAAACACAAACAAATAAACACATAACAAAACAAAAAAGAAAACAAGAAATCAAAGTGGAGATGTCATTCTTCACGAGAGATTTTTATGTTGATTAGTAGCCATTAGAAACCTTAACCTTAATTAGCCTAGACTTAGACTCTCCCAATAAGTTTTAAATGATATTTTTGGAATTGTATATTTAATGTGGTCTTAGGATTTTATGTGTATTTGATTATGCATTTGATGTGACATTAGGGTTTGCATAATAAGTTCATGCCATGGGCATTTTTTATGAGTTTGTATCCATGTTTGTGATAAAGTATGTGTTTCTTTTAGTTTGTCATTTATAACAAATGATATTAAAATGTAAAATTATCATAACATGAATTTTTACTTCATGAAATACCAAATTTATTTGTTGAATTAAATTTTTTTTGCACTCCTATTATTGAAACTTTGAACCAAATGATGAAATATGAACACAATCAAAGTTTAAAATTTCAAATTATCATGAAATGGATTGTTTGCTTGTAATGACTTTATTTTTATTGTGGTCAATAGGTGCATTCACATTGTTAAGAACCAAAAATGTCACAAAAACAAATTTCTTATAAGGGGTGGATTAGCTAATCAAGTTGATGTGACAAAATATAATTGATCAATTTAAGGAGATTTTTTTTAAAAATCATGATTTATAGGTTGTGAATTTTTCAAAAAATCATGTTGCATAATACTATTATGTAAAGATGCATTGAAAAAAATCTCAAATAAATCTCGTTTTCAAATAAATTCAACACAGTTTTAAATTCCTTTAAGCAACAAAAAAATTGGTTATAAACAAAGATTGTGTTTTTGCATCCCATTTTTTTTTTAATCCTCTCTTACTTTGGATTTTAACAACATAATACATAATGAAGGGGTTTATGCAAAACACTTACAATAAACATTATATCAATGCATCAAATTTTTGAGCCATATTTCAAAAAAGTAAACATATGGTTCCAAATAACATGAATACATCCTAATGCACATGTTTTCATTTCCAATGGATCTAATTCACATACTATGGTGTCTAGTTCATCTACACCTATGTTTGGTTCTTCTAGTATTGATGTGACCATGTTAGTCACAATTCATTAATCAACTTTATTGAAACTAGTTAGGAAACCAAACAATAACATAATGTTATTGTCAATGTATTGGTATATATAATCTATAAGTTTGAAATCAATTTGATGAATGAAAAATACCCAAAAACATTTGAAAACATTGTAATCAGTGTTTTAAAGCAATAAAAAGACTTGTAAATGGACTTGAATTTTTTTTACAATCACATATATTTAACAAATTTTTGATGTAAACCATAACATAGTAGTGCGATGAAAATTTTAAAGATCTTTAAATTTTTTTGTTCAAAATATTCCAAAAATATTTTAGAATAAACACTCAATAAACAATCACCCAAAGGGGTGGGTGTGGTTCATGATATCGTGTTTGCACCTTCCTTCCAAAAGAAAAACCTTCCCAAAAGTGGATTTTTTGGTTTGCACATTGCCTACTTAGTTTGCATCACACTAACCAAGTGAGAATAAAGAAATAAGAACCAAAAACCATGTCAAATAGTAGTGAAAACTATGAACTTTTTTACATATTTTATTTTAAACATTTTAAAGTTATGTTAATCATTTCAAGTTGTGCTAAATGATTAATATGAATGTTGAATAATTCAAATTAAAAATTCATTAGATTCCATTTTGGGTTCTGGTTTTAAAAAGGGCATTTGAACTTGAATAGGTGTTGGATCAAATTGTGGTTAATTTTACAAAGGATTGACTATTATAATAACATAATTTTGAAGGTAAAAATAAAAAGATGATAGTAACCTATTACCCAAGTTCAACAAACACTCACAATTTAAAAGATATGGAATTTCAATTTTTAGAAATTCATAGTATTTTTAAAATTTTAAAACTTTCAAAAGTCCTTCACCACATGTAAATGGGGTGTAATGTGCATGACATAAAAAAAAGTTGTATTTTATGAAATAAGAAACAAAAGCTTAAAGTAGTTAACATATTTTCATATGATTCAAAATTATGATATTTTTTCAAGATGAAATGCATAATTTAGCAAAATTTACACACTTTTGAAAAAATTGTATTTATTCAACAATGATTAACACAAAACATGTGATCTATTGGGGAAACTATATGTATTTTTAATAACAAGTTGCAAAAGATTTCATTCAAAAATTCTTTCATATGAAAAAGTGGAAAAAGATTTTTTAAAACTCACAATCTTTTTGTAAAGTAATCTCATTGGCTCCTATCTACATACTTGCACCCAACCAATGATATAACTAGTTAGAGAAGATGAGGAGCCACAATGTTGAATGCCATAGTTGGAGGTATCTTACAAATAACAAAAGATATACTTAATAGTAGACCAATGAGCTAGTCAAAGATTGGCCATAAACTAGGCAATGTTATTGATTGCAAATGTAATATCAAATTGAGTGCAAGTGGTCACATGGATGAGACTACCAATGGCACTAGTATAGGGAATTAAATTCATGTCTTGAACTTCAATATCAGATGGGGAAAATATTTTAGAAATGAGCTTCAAACCAATTGGCATTAGCATTAAACTTGGTTTATCAATTTCCATCCCAAATTATTGAAGCTTTTCCAAGATGTATTTTTCTTGATTAATTTGAATGGTCTTGTTTGGCCTATTATGATGGACTTAAATGCCAAGACAATAATGAAATTCCCCATTGTTGGTCAATTCGAAAGATTTAATAATTCTATTTTTGTAGTGTTAAAAATGAAATATTATTAAAAACTAAGATATTATAGTCATCAACATAAAGTCCCAAAATGACAAACATGTGGTGGGAATGTTTAATGTACACATTGAAATTAATTTTTTCTTTAAGAAAACCAACTTGTAATAAATATTTATTAAAACATTCATACCACATGCAAATGGATTGTTTGAGACCATATATAGTATGTAATAATCGACAAGCTTTATTTTCAATTCCAAGTTGTTCAAAACATAGGGGTTAGTGCATGTAAATTTCTTCAATTAATGCAATACATTTGATGGATTTCATGGTCATAAATGGTAGCTAAAGCAATGAGAATTCAAAGAGAAATCATTTTGATGACCAAAAAAAAAGTCTCATTGTAATCCATGTTGGGTTTTTACAAAAAACCTTGAGCAACAAGATAGGCATTATGTTGAACATAAGAACCATTTGCAATATACTTCTTGTGTAAAATCCATTTGTAAGATATGGTAGTGCAATTAGGTGGCAAATCAACAAGCTCCCACATGACCTCAAGAAAGGCATGGTTTAAAAAATATTAATTATTACAAAACATGCAATCAAATGCAATCACATTACAACGAGCCAAAAAAGGTGTTAAACACAAAGATAAACAAAATTAAAGAAATACTTATGTTTTACCATTTAAAACCATGGAATTCGTGGCAAATTATTTTTTCATTCATATGAATGTTAAGGAGTTAAACCCAAAAAATTGTTTGATGAAATTTTTAATTTAAGTTTTGATTTAGGACCTTTGAAAATGAATACCTATTGCGTCAAAAGGAGTCAATTTTGCAAAGGATTATCAAAAGGACTCATACAATAAAAAAAAATTTGATGGGAAAAAAATTAAGAGGATAGAGACAAGTTATCCACATTCAAAAACACTCACACCTTAAAATATGTGTAATTTAAAAACTTTAAACATAGAATGAACTTTCCAAAGTTGATCTTGAATTTAAAAACTTCAAAAGTCTTTTACCACATATAAATAGGGTATAATTTACATTATGTGTTAAAAAAAGTTGTAGCTTATTATAAAAGAAAACATATAAATGTAAAAAATGAATTTTTGGTTATGATTTGAAATTGTTATCATTTTAAAAAATAAAACATTATACTTACAAAGAATCAAGACACTTTAGAAAATTCATATTTATTAAACAATGATAAACAAAAAAACATGTCATGTATTGGGACAAGCACTTATTATAAAAAATTGCAAAAAAAATTATTCCAAAATTCATTCATATGAAAAAGTTATTTTGGGGAAAAGAGACATGCAATCCTTTTTTTAAGTCATCCCATTCGGTCATTATATTTCGTTTGCACCTAATTTGTGTTTCTGGGTGATAATAATATCCAAATAGCCATTGACATAAATAGTGTTTCTATTCAAATCCACACTGGGAAAATTGTGGACATTAAAAATGTTTTGCATGTGCCTAGCTTGGAAAAGAATCTACTTTTAGTGTGTCAATTCACTTAAAATGTTGGTTCTATTGAGTTTCATCACGCATTTTGTTTATTTAAATTTTTTACACCAAGAGGTGTATCAATGCATTTATAATGTCCTCAAGTGGACTTTCATTACAACTTAGCATCTCACAATTTAATAATGGAAATTATGCAAAATTTGTTCATTCATAATTCGTATGTTTCACACACTTATATTATGCATTGGAAACACGTTTGACACATATAGGAAGATGCAAAATTCCTATGACATTCATTCATTGATTCATAGGTTTGTATTTTATCCGTAACACATTTATTCATGTGTCAAACTTGTTTTCAATGCACAATATTCATGTATAAAATGTACAAACCTATGTATGAACAAATTTTGCATGATTTCATTATTAATTCATTGCATATTAAATTTGTGATGTTTTATACCTAATAAGCATTACGTTTGGTGCCACCATTACCAATACAAATGAAAGTAATACATCTTGTTTTATTATTGGATTTTATAAAAATACATGCATGCACTCACACTAATGTGTACACAATTTTTTTTAACAAGTGCTTGGTTTTGTGTATTTAACATTTTTTTAAAAATAAAAAACTCCAAATGGAATTACTTTTACATAATGTTATTTCAATGTATTGATATATATACTTTAAAAGTTTGAAATCAATCTAATGAATGAAAAACACCAAAAACACTTTGAAAAGATTATAACTAATGTTTTTAAACAATAAAAAGACATGTAAGTGAACTTGAATTTTAATGAAAATGGCATAATTTTAAACAAAGTTTTGATGTAAACCATAATATAATTGTGTGATGAAAATTTTCAAGATTGTTTTTTAAAAAAATGTTCAAAATATCTAAAGAATATTTTAGAACAAACACCCAATAAAGAGTCACCAAGGGGGTAGGTGTGGCTCATGATATCTCGTTTGCACCCACACATGAAAACTATCCAATGGCACCATAGGTTGGCACACCTCAATATTTCTTCTATGAAAGAAATTCAAAAAAAAAAAAAAAGGTGCAATTATGCCCATTTTATCGGATTTCACACAACTTCCACTTTGTGAAAGTTGTATTATGGCAAAGATTGCAAGGATTTATTTTCACCTATTTCAAGTGAGACCCCATTTCATGCCATTCTTAATTTGGTGCATGTAAACATATGTGGCCCCATTCAAACTTTTCACCTGGGGGTGCCAAATATTTTATTTCTTTCATTGATGATTATTCCCGATACACCTATGTTCATCATTTAAAACATAAATCTGAGGCCTTTGCTATGTTTCAAGTGTATAAGGTCTTGGTGAAAAAAATAAAATGATAAAGTCATCAAAGTTTTACACACCAACAATGGGAGGGAGTATTCTTCCCTTGCATTTAAAGCATCTTCTATTGCTCAAGGGATTTTGCACCAATTTACAATACCATACACACTTAAACAAAATGGTATTACTAAACGGAAAAACCAAACCTTTGTCAAAGTTGCAAGAAATATGCTTCAAATTGCCCAATTATTCAAGTCATTTTGGGTAAAAGCTATTTCTACCATTTGGTACATTCAAAACCAAATCCCTATATCACCTACAAAATTTACCACCCCCTATGAAATTTGAAAACACCATAAATTGACACTGGACTTTTGGAGGTCTTTGGTTGTCCTTCACTCTTAAATCAAAATGCCAAATTAATGTTTGATTTAAAATGGGCAAGAAAAATTGAAGGTTGGTGAATGATGAATGACTTGCATTGATTTATGTTTGATGTTTGGTAATTCTTCATGCTCAGCCACAAGCTTGTTTTTGGCATTCATTGGCAAAATGGCCTTTCTTGTGACAATAATTGAATTCGAAATCAGGTTTGTTCCAAATGGTTTTATTAGGATTGAAGTTGGGAATACTAACAACCTTATTCAAAGGATTTGAAGAAAATTTCTTTTTTGAAAAACGTCCTTTTTTATTTTAATAAAAGGTAGTTGAATTTTGTTGATTAGGAGGTGGATTCAATGCCTTTTCTCATAGAAGGCATGCAACAATGACCACAAAAGTGAAAGTTGGATCATGACCATGTGTGGAAATAAATGGACAAAATGATGGGGAAAGGGTCACTAATAATAAAATGATTGGTTACTTATCACTTATAGTTAAGCCGAATGATGTTGCTTCATCAAGTACCCTTTGAAAATCAACCAAGAATTTGGTAACTAGATGACCCTCTAAAAGTTTGATGGTCATTACTTTTCTTTGAATAGAAAGTTGAGAAGCATGATTAGTGTGTTCATAGATTTGTTTCAATTTTGTCCATACCCCATTCAAGGTTTTCTAGGATTGAACCAAATGAAGTTGAACATCTCCACAATGTGGGAGAATATCTTACCATGTTTTATCATCATGTAGAATCCATGCATGAAGTGCTACAAGATCAATGTTTCTAGGATTGGGATTTAACCCATCCACCATGGAAGATATATCATTCCTTTTGAGGAACATTTCAACTTTCATGTTCCATGTGAGATAATTTGTATTCTTGAACCTTTCAATAAAATAAGTTTTCATCTTTTGGCTTGTAGTAAGAAATGACATTATGATTATCAATTAGTGAATTGATAATGTTCTTGAGATAATTTTGATAATTTTATGTCAAATTAGCCATGAATTGATTAATTTTTATTCATGTATGGCAAGGGATTTCAAAATCTCTCCTTCCTACTTTTCTTCTTGTCTTATTAACTTGAATGTGTTGTCACTGAATAAAACATTTTTGAATTTACAACCATGAAATATTTCATAGGTTTGATACCATGTTTGGAATACAAAATCAAAGAAGGAAACAAACATACTGAAGATGACAAGAGAAACTTAAGCATGTGTTATGTTTTCTCATTATATTCAAGTATAGGAGAATCCTTTATGTAATGTTCAGGTGAACCATCACACCCCTTCAAATGTGACTAATTAATTTCATTAATCAATCTTATTAATCTCATTATAAATTAATGCATTGTCTAACAGATAAGGAAGAAACAAATGACATTTCAATTCATTTTCCAATTACCAACTTGGAAAAAAACCTTATTTTTATGCAAGTTTCAAGTTACAAGGTTTATTTCCATGGGAATTAAATGTTATACAAGTCTTGCACTTTTAGTACTTGAGAATGAGTTGGTGGTTTCTATTGTAAAGCATGAGAAGGTTAGAAGGCCTAAACATAAGCAATATGAGTTTAAAGATGGTTAATAAAAATAATTTGTGTGGCTGTATGTGCACATTGTTGATCAAATTGAAATGTTCAAGTGTAAGTTCTTTGTGAAATACTCCATGGATGGGCCTTGGGGTAAGGGAAATTAGTGCCTAGTATAATACATAAAGGGATTTCTCAACTTCACAATGATTTCAAATTTGCACAAGCCAAATGGTTGGCAATAAAAGAGTAACAAAGTCAAGCCCCTATTGGAAATGTATTAATTGAAATCAAAGTTTAGATGCAAAGAAGGGACATGTCCTTGTGACAATGAAGCTCAAGTATCACATCGTATAATATTCTCTAGATATCTTTAGCTATGAAATTATGTAGACTAGGCCAACATTTATAAGTTCCTTGCATGGTTGGAAATGAATATGTTTTGTATACAAATATGATGTCAACGAAAGAGTCCTTTTGCAACGGCACAAGTATTTGATCAAGATCTAAGGAAATCTAATGGTGGACAAAAGTGAAAATCACAATAAAGAAAAATGTTTTTATTGTATATGAAATTTATCACATCATGGGTGTATTCATGATTGGGGTACCAAAAAGGAATGATTTATTTTTAAAAGACTACAAAGGATAACTTTGGATTTTTGTTTATCATACATTATTATAATTGTAATGAATTTTTGTATGTTAATAGATGGAATGATGGCTTGTTACAATAATAAAAATATTTTGAAATAATTTGGATACTATGTAATGTCATTTTGACTCCTATAAACTAATTGCATCAAGTGTTTAAACTGCATCTTTTCTAAGGAATAACAAAGAAAGCATAAAGTCATACAATTGATTCAAATTTTTTGTATAACAAAAACATGCCCCCTTCTATGAAAGTACGTGTTCATTGTATGAACATAATGAAAAATCAAATCATACAAAAATTTCAAAGTCTTGAAATTTTGAAGAAAAGGGTTGTAAGGTAAATGATTCATTTTAAAAACCATTTTGCAAAAACATTATGTTCAATGGGTTCAAAATGTTCAGCTTTAGGTGTAAGTCACATATGCAAGAAATAATCTTGCTAAAAAACACGTTTAATTGTCCATTGAAACTTATTTTGGATTTTTTTAGTATTTTCTATGTTTTTGGCTATAAACCAAAATATTGATACACAATTATATTTAAATGTGAAAACTCACCACCATCATATGAATTATTTTGAATTGGATTATTCAATTTTTCTCACTTAGATTTGTTTCAAGTAAATATTATTTGCAAAAAATAGTCCCACAAAAATCCTGAAGCCCTTTTTCCTTTTTTTGGAACCCCAACCTTGAATAAGCCCTCATATAATATTATAGGTGCATAACCACCCAAAGACTATGTTTTTGAAATTACATAATATTGCATTTATGGAACATCTACGATGTCTACAATGCAAGATTATTTCCTTTATGGATTGAAGAGGGTCAGACAAGGATCAAATGAAAAGTATTGCAACAAATGGGGCAAATACATTGGCAAGTTAGTCTAGAGTCTTTGAACAAAAGGTTCCTAGACTTTCCAATTTAAACAATATGGCAAAGGTGTTCAATCCTCATCATTATTGTGATGACTTGCTTGATCAACAAGTGCTTCACTATCCAATATGCTAGAGCATTTTGAATTTGATTTGGGAGAAGGGGATGGAAATGGAACATGTTACTAGGTTCAATGGTAGAGCTTGTTCAAATAATGTTCATTAATTTGTTGACACATTGAGGTCAAATTGCTACAAATTTTCCATCTTAGGAGCTTAGAGACTGTTCAATAGCCATCTGGAGAGGCATGAAGCTTAAATGGGATTTTATCATCTCATGCAGTTGTGGCACACCATACTTTGCATCCTTGTCAATAACACTTGTTGTGAACATGGCTTTAGTTAGCAAAATCTGGTCAAGAACATCAATTTCAAACTTCTTTTAAGTTTGAGACCTCACATTGTTTGATGTGAGTTTCTTTTGTGGGACAGTGAAGATTATCCCTTATTGTTGTGAAGTTCAAATCTGTTATAAACATTCACTTGGGATGACCATGTTTTCCACCAAGATTTCATGGGACAGGCACTTCAATAGTAGGCCTCGGGATGGAAGGACAAGGTTGCCCTTCAATTTTAAGGCCTACGTTACAAGATCAGCCCTTTCAAAACGTCAAAACAGTGGCCCCCAAAACAAGTTGTTGTTAATAGCTGATCTAATAAGTAAGTTGCCGCCAATTGAATGTCAAACTTGGCTAAACTCTTTCATGCTGGCAGAGATTAGCATTCGCACTTCAACCAAATTTGGAGCCAGCGACTTTTGTCGATTCTGTAATAAGAACAGCATTTGGAAAGATGACGGTGTTATATTAGATTTTAATTTTAGAGGCCCTCTCATGAACTGGAGAGGACAATCCTTCCTACACTCTGCTGACACTAAGACAATTAAACCAACCCAATACATTTTGTTCAGTCTATTCTTGTTCTGCCCACCAAAAACAAACCCTTGAGCCTCTAGCTGAGACACATGGGCATTTCCTAGCTAACTTTATTATTGACTCTACTCACCCATCAGGAAGAGAGACTACCCAACCATCCAGAGTTTCATTTGCTCCCACATTTTGAGGAATGTTCACCAAGTGTTAGTGTGAGTTCATTTGTTTGCAAACTTCACGGAAAATTTCTAAACTAGTGTTAATGTGAGTTTGGTTTTCTAGGACTTCATGGACCATTTCCTACCAGGGTGTTAATGTGAGCATTTTTGGGGAACTTCTTGGAAACATTTCCCACAAATTGTCAGTGTGAGTCTGTTCTTTGGGAACTCCATGGAACATTGTGTACCAAAAGTGTTAATGTGGGTTCATCTTTTGGGAACTTCATTGAACATTTCCGAATTGAACTGTTGCTGGTTTGAAGTTTGAACTAGCTATAACTTTGTTGTGGGCTCTACCCATCATCACTAAGGGAGAGAGAGATTAATGGAAACAATATAGAGTTCATTTGGTCCCACATTTGAAAAGAGTGTTAACCAGTCAGTGAACACTGTGGGATCATTTTGTGTGAACTTCATCCAACATTTCCTATTTCAACTGTTGCTGACCAGTTTGAACAACTAACTAACTTTATTACTGGCTCTACCCAAGAGGAAGAGAGATTTAATCTTGAGTTCATTTGGTCCCACGTTTTGAGAAATGTTCACTGTTTCGTTGTTATTGTGAACTGTGAGTTCATGTTGTGGGAACTTCATGGAACATTTCCTATCTTTAACAGTTGGTTGTTTGAAATTTGAACTTGCCATAAGCAGCAGCAGAGCCAGTACACGATGGCTTGTTGCTCCAGTGATGAAGTAACACATGGATCTGGCCGGGACACGCAAGGATCTCTGGCATGATCAGCTGCATCATGTCATAATAAAATCTGCACGTATTTGAGCGTGCACTTTTGGAAGTTTAAAGACTTAAGTAGCAGCAGCCATGCCCCAGCAGTTCTAGCAAATACCCACACACCACAGTCTTTCTTTTCTCATCATTGACGACCTTAGAGTTTCAAGTTGGATCACAAAAGTTTGTCTTCTGATCTGTGGCCCATGTCAGTTCAGAGCCAAATCTCATCCCGCCTGCCTCCAAGTTTTACAATCTCATATGCTATTAAGCTACTGGATTGGGAACTGGGGACTGTGTAGGACGTTATACTCCCCTCATAAAACTTCATGGGTTTGTTGTTTTGTGCTGAGCATGGTTTTGCAGGAAACTCTCCAGTTCTTGTTCTGATGCTGTGTGCAGAACAACAAAATTGACATGTTTTGCAGTTTCTTGTGAGATGCACTACAGGAAAGTAGGATCTGGTTGTTACCACAAGCCTACTTCCCTGACACTTCTCTGTCATCCCTGCAGAGTTCAATAGGGGTGATTTGCATCTTGCAGGGACTGTAGCATGAAGTATAGGCTCAAATAGGGTTCGATCAATATGCTCGGTGATGGGTTGGTGATCAGACTAAGATCAGGCCCCATATGTATCACCACTGTTTGTGTTCCCCATCTTCCTGTCTAGGAGAATGACTGAGGACCTCATGCTACATTTTGCCTAAGAACTTTGAGCATAAAACCTAATATCTATGTTGACAGTGATCAGATCCATTCAAGGATTTCCAAAGAGTTCCAAAGAAAGCTTGCAGATCTCTGAATCCCTGGAGTGATTTACATACAATTTGGCACTTCACACAATTTGAATTGTGTTGCAAAGTTTACTGCAACAATGTACAGTTTAATTAATTTTTCAGGCAAGCTTGTCTCCCACAAAGGATTTGAATGAAGGAGAGAAAAAACGTGATTTAAGTAGGGCTAAAAAGATAAATGCGCAAGCATCCTGAACAGCAAGCTGCACATGAAATTTATTGCAAAATTGGAAAGTTCATATATATTCACCAGTTGTATCAAAATCTAATGTAGTGTGGACTTGCTAGGATGTTATCAGGTGTTGGGGGTTAGTTGTGTATACAGAAGCTGCAACAGGAGGATGAATTAAATCTAGTCCAGCTTCTGCCAAAATCTTGGGAATTGTACTGCACTCTACAAGGCTAGAATGCCATCACTTTTACCATGATTCAGTAGAGAGGTCATTGTTCAAAGAAACTCTAGAATAAGCTGGAAGCAGCTTGCCTAGGGTTTCTCAACAAATGTGGCCAGCACAAAAAACACAATCTGGATTGTGTCATGTAGTACTGCAGGCCAGAGAATCCTGGTAGCAGCTGGAGATCTTGTTTTACCTCCAGACACAATGGAAGCTTGCCTAGTGCTGTTAGTGATTGAATCAAAGAATTCTGTCAGTAAGAAGGAAGGAATTTGAACCTGGAAGAATTTATGACCAAATTACTCACATATAATTCATCATATGTCTACAAATTCTTCCAGGTTCTCGTCTTCCTGCATTGCAGCGGCAATCCTAGTGGCTGTCTCTTTAGTTTTGTGCTGATTAACTCTCAAGCAGCTTATAATCAGTTGGTTTCAGGAATGATCAGCCTCCGGTATCCAAGATCTTCAGCAGAGACAATTGCTAGAAATCCTCCCATGGCCTCCCGACCTCATCAACTGTTGTTGAAGCATGATGATCTACATAAGCTGCAATTCCAGGACAAGAACACAATATGAAGCATTCTTTCCCAGGAACTGAATTGGAGATAGACGTCTCAGTACTATGATAAGAATCAAGATAATCTTGGTAGAGATGAGGAAACCAAAGATGCAGGATCATTAATGCATGAATGCACACATATATAAATCTGCACAAGATTCATGTTAGGGCAAGAGGTTCAAGCTGAACACGAACCATAAGCTCCATGACCGTGCCTGCCTTCATGACGTCCACAGCTGCTGATGATCGTCCCCACTAGCAGTACTCCTGCAAAAGAAGGACCACAATGTTGTGAGGAAAACGCTGCAACTTTAATCTCCAGCTTCATCATTCACGGGAGTAGTAGTACTGTAGCTTTAAACCTCAAATAGATCTCAGACCTGAATTCCAAGTACGTGAAGTACTATTTGCTTCAAGAAGAGTACTCAACATCTCGCTAGTTGGATCGGAGACGCCCCAGATCCTGCATTTTCTTTTCTTTCTGGCTACCATCCCGTCACACATTAGGCAGCAAAGACTAGGTGCTTCTGATGGCCGCGGAGATGTGGAGATTTTCGGGGATGCAATCGGAAGCACTGCAAAGCTGCTAGTCCCATCGTCCGGAGATGATTCCCGACAAACTGACACCATAGGTTTCGGCCTGGAGTCTTCAAGCAAGCGATCTGGATTCTGCACCGAAGATCATTCACCAACACCTTGATGAAAACTGGCTCAGATCCAGAATTCGCCCATTTAATTTATGACGATAAACTAAGAAGTACTAGCTAGACCTGCCTGTGCTAGATCTTGTAAACCCCCACGGAAAAACCACCCTCGTTACAAAAAAGCAGTGCACACCTGCAACCAAAACAAGACTAAAGTTTCCTATACCCAACAGATATGAAACTACTGTGCACCTCAAGGACCTCAATGTCCTTCCCCAAAACACAAGAATCACAAAACCAAAACCCCTTCTTCAACAACAAAAATTAGACTTCAAGACCACAGCTTTTTTCATAAAAAAACACACCCTACCAAAAGAAAAAAGAAAACAGCCCACTCATTTCAAACAAAAAAGAAACCACATAACTGAGTGAGAGCTCGTGATCAGAGTTCCACACACAAACAACACTGTAAAGCATGAACAGGTACAATCTGAAACTACCATCCCAGCAGTTTCTGTTCTCTGCACTCCCTAGGAACTGATTCAGTGAACAACACCAAGATGAATTGTGGCTAGGCTATATTCCAAAGGTTGTACTCTAGATCATCTGGGCATAGCAGTGGAATATATTGTGAGGAACTGCAGACTCCGAAGAACATCAGTGACAGACCAATGGGCAAACATTTTACAACAGAATAAGTCTGGGCATAGAAGACTATTATTGTGAGGACTAGTAGTGCATTGGGAAGAAATATCAATGTAAGAGTAGAGTTCAAAAAACAGGTTTCATGTCCATGACAGAGACTAGCAATGATCTTCAGATAGAGAGCTAGGTAGAGAGATACTTAGATTCACTACCACAAACCTGTAAATACCAAGCGGTGTGTCACACTGTGGCCTTGCCATTTACATTAAAAAGTATCTGAAGGCAAAAGAAGAATTATGAAAACACAAATGTTTCACCATCCATGCAAAAATAGAATCTTAAAAAAATCCTCTAAAAGAAACCAAAATCCTTCAAGATATTATAACTCTGTAACTAATCTCAAGTTTCAACACAAGCCAAAATATTATCTTTCAAAAATCCTCATAGAAAAAATAGATCTATTATTATTACCTAGGGGCCAAAATCCCTTAAGCTACTATACTCTATAATGAATCTGAACACAATATCCTTCCCTTGGTAGGCAAAGCCAACAAACAAAACAATAGAGAGTCCTACAGATAGCAACAAGAGTGTCTAGAAACACTACACACACTAAATATGGCTGATACACACCACATGACACACTACCAACAAACACAGACAGACCAGACCCACCTTTTATTAGCTTGCTGCTGCTGCTAACTGCACTTGATATTTATTACATTTGCTACCCCAGTGTGTGCACACGGGTTTATCAGATCTGAGAGTATCCCCCTCTAGACGTGTTTGTTGCCTACTCCACAATAACTGTGATCTTCTGCTGTTGTTGTCATAATGCATAGGTCATGGGAACTCTGTGAAATTGCTAAGATTCTTTATTTGCCTCCTTTTTTGTTTTGTTCTTGTCTTTTTTTGGAAGTGAAACTTGCATCATCATTTTGCCCTCTTTGAAACTGGCATGCAAATCTAAAAGAATGGCAAGATACAAAGGCCTATTTGTGAAAAGGCTAGAGCTCTCAAAGACAAAAGAATTAAGAGGGCCTACTTTTCTTTTAAAAAGAGTAAAATTTGGGAAATAATGAGTTTTACACTAACATTTCTTTTCCAGCATCATTTCTAACATGTTTTCTAACCTCATCTCTCACTCGCCTTAGATCATGTGCAAATGCAAGTTCAAGTCTTTGGTATCCACTCCCATAATTGTCCTAACGTTTTGTATGGTTTCAGATTTTTTTTTAGTGCTACACCCCAAGTTGGGCTTCAATCATCTAACGACTTGTGATTTCACCCAATGCATCTATGGCCAGATTATAAAGTCAACAAAAATATTTTTTTGTGATGTTTTCACAAGTTGAAGATATTGCTACCCACGATCTTGTTCAAGATGCTTTTGACTCCATTGCTAAAAATGTTAAGTGTCATGTCCTCCCATCATCCTCCCTCTAGTCTTCATGTCAACATGTCAATACCATGCTCACATCAATTTAGATTTGCAATCTAATTGATGTTGTTAACGCAAATCCTACTCAAACAAATTAATTTCACAAGATGTCATTTTTTTGAAGAGAGGTCATGACAATTGTGACCTAGGCAAAAGACAATTTATACCATGATCGACACCCTGAAGACATGGGTTCTCCCTCTTGCCAACAAGTTAACAAATTTTTTCATCAATTTGTTAACACAAAATGATTAGTCCAAGGCTCAAGAGGTTTTCTTTTGTTATTTTTGCACTGAATTTATAGGCAAAGGGTCTCAGTGAATCTACATTGAGTTCAAGCTGCTATACCGTATTGAGGTGAGCCATTGTTGTCAAGGAGACCACATTTAGATTGGGTGATTTTTAAATTTTCCACCTATCTTCTTATTCAATACTCTTCATGTGATCATGAAGATTTTAGGTCCTAGGTGACCCCTTTTGGGGTACCTATTGCTTTCTTTTGCTGCTCCCATTGATGTGCTTCTAGATGTTGTCTCTTGCCAGGATGTTGGTCCTCTCTTTTTGTCCTTCTCTTCCACCTTTTGGATGGCTGTTTCTTCTTTAATTAAGTTTGGCAGCGTTTCTTCAAGTTGCTCTATTTGTTCCTCTTCTTCTTTGCTATGGATCAAGTTTTCATTTGCATTAGCACCAGCACTTTTTTTTGAACCCTAAGATTGAAACTAAACATAGAATTCAAACCACAGAAGTGTAATAATTGACAAATCACATACCCACTATCTTCATCAGAAATAGGCAAAAAGACCTTGCTCCATGTACTGTTAGGCAGTGGGCACCATCATTTCCTAAGTCAAACATCAGGTTTCTTCCTTTCTTTTAAGGAATGGGCATTGGGGATCCAGGTACCCAGTGAACTTATATGAGGACATTTCTTTCACATTGGAGTAGTAGCATGTTTAGCACTTAGCACACTCATAAATTGTAAAATTGGCTGGCTGGGTGTATACTATTATCAGCTGCATTAGTCCTGAAGCTTGTAAGTAATGTTATGTACCTTGGCTAATGATGATAAGGTAATTCTTTGGATTCAAAGCAAATGCCATGGGATGTTCTCTGTAGTAGAGAACCCTCTGGCTGCAACCAGAATCCAGATCCTTGTTAATATGCCTTTTCCTTCACCTAGCCTAGTAACCTAGTCTGATGAGCTCTATCTGGTCTCTTTCTCTCTAGCCACCAGTAAATTCAACCAATTAGCCTCCTTTTTCTTTTTTCCTTTTGCTTCTGCATATTTCCACGGTTTTCTTTCAATTATGTGATGAAGCCATATTGGTGATCATCCACAATAGGAATTAGCCTATTTGGTAAAAGGCAGCTGGAGCTGCAAGTAAACTTGAAGAGACTTCACCAATTCATTATACCTATTGTTTTAAACAGATTCATAAATAAATCACTTGCCTAGCTTACTCTTTTTATTTATTTATTTATTTATTTAAAACAGTCTTTACTACCAAACCACTTGCCTATCTTTAAGTATCACGACCACAACACTCCAGTGAAGGTGCAAGGAAACACATACACAAAGGAGATCAATAGGTTACATAAAGAGAAGACGTGGGGATGAGTTGACAGCCAACACAGTGGAAGAGTTGGAGTGAGGAAGAGGTTGTAAAGACAGAGGTAATAGTAAACATGGGGTGCATTCACACACCCACACACACATACTCACTTGGGTGTATTTAGGGTAGGACACAGGATCTGTACACCATTGCTGTGCAACTCATGACTAACACCCAAAATAGTATTCAAAGCAGTTATAGTTAATATTCGCCTTACCTACCCCCTAGGTTTGGAAATTTATGTGACCATTTCTTCAAACAACTAACTAGAATGGTGAAGGTTGTAGAGACCAGACTTCGTGTGTAGTAGTGTTAGGTAGAGCACATTTTGTAGAAACACCCTTCTTTCTTTTTGAAAAATTTGGAATATTGAATGACTGACTCTGATTAAGAAAGTATAGGTGCACTTTTGGCAATATTACAACTGTTGCAGCATGAGGTGTATGGTTAAGTGAAGTTTTTAAAAGTTGAGAACTGGCTAGGGTAAACTGGCCCATCATCGATAACCTGCCTATGATCCAACATTTATTTATATCTTCATCATATGTGCTTCATTTTAAGTGATTTAAAATGTTATGGGAGCATTACCTCAAGCTTTAGAAATCATCTTTCAAGTGCAAAGGAAAAGGAGTAATGAAAAAATAACAAGAAAAAAAAAAGCTTTTCAACTTACAAAACACTTTTTTTTTCTTTTTTCTTTTTTTTGGCACCCCTCCTATTCTTAAATCTCATGACTTTCTTATTTTTTATTCATTTTCAAAGATTTAAAATGTTACAGGAACCCCACTTGAAGTTTTACAAATCATCTTTTCAACTCTAATAGCAACAAAACAACATACAAGGAATGTTTTGGGTGTTTAGGAATGTTCTGTAACATTTGACAGTTTGTTTTTTTGACCCTCTCCACTTTGGGGGGTCATAACTTTCTCAATTATATTCCATTTTTGACAATTTTTAATGCACCAATAAGAGAGGTTCAAGTTTTGTTTGGACACCAAAAAAATAGAACCTTCCCCTTGGATCTAGCCTGCTTTGAACACTTAAGTGTTTGGTCACCGGCTGATTTACCTTATGACTCACCAAAACAAAACGTGACAAATAATTGGCGAAAGGTTCATGTTTATTTTAGTCATAGTTGGCTACAAGTATATAATGAAAATCTAGAGTTATTAACAACTTCTAGGATTTGTGTGCTTGCAATATAACTCAAACATAATGCTAAACAAGAAATCTTAACGAAAGCTAGTGGTGGTCCATGGAGCAATGGTTATGGTGATGGATAGACAAACAAAAATTACAAAACAATATACACCCATAGTTCATGCCTTTGCCATTAGCCTAGGCCAAAAATGGCAAAGAACACAAGTAACCAAAACAATTCTTGGAGCCAATGAGGTGAGGCAACATGCACCTATGGGCCCAAGTTCTTTTTTTTTGGGGGGGATGGTGGGGGTATTAGAATTGTTGGTCCAAATGGATTCTCAACATGTTTGTCAAGTTCCCAATGTATCCCCTCAACATGTTCCCAATAGCTCCTCACTTTATCCCATATCATTTGGCCTAAGTTCTAATCTTGTAATCTATATAAATCAACCTAAATGAGAAGATTACAAAATATTTAACTTGGGATTGTTCGAAGCTTTTTTTTTCATTTTTGGCGATGGGCCAATCAAAGATGCCCATCACAAAAGAAATAAAATACTTTGAAAGTCCCCCATAACTAATTAATATGAGTCACAATGTTCTATCATACCTCAATAATCCCAAAATGCCATCAAACTAACATAGTATATAACCAACACAATGAAGGCAATGAAAGCTTGCAATCAGAAGAAGCTTATGGCATTGAAATGAAAAAAGAAGTGAGAGACTTTATCTTGACAAATGGAGCAAGAGGATGGATGGCAATGACAAAACTTGTTCAAATCTGATGGTTCGGGTGTCATAGCTCTAGTGATGGATAGAAAGGTCAGCAAAGCACTTGATGAGAAGGGAGCAACTAAAGTGAGTTGGACGTGGAGCATGTGGAGCACTTGTTGGACATGTGGATGGGCAACATGGGCATGTGCATCTTGTGGGAGTAAGGGCCCTAGGGAGAGAGCATTACCAGAATAAAGGGCCCATATGAGGTGGAGCCAAAACACTACCCAAGTTTTGGTAATGCCCTCCCCCTAGGGCCTTGCCTCATGTAATAACCAGTGCATTTTTCCTTTTCTTTTTCCTCTGAAATCTGATGTAGGGTTTCACAAGAAAAAAAAAACACCAGGAGTTCGGAGAACTAAAATGCTAATTATGGCAAGCATTTTGGCTTTCAAAATACCCTACCTTGAAATGCAACACTATTGTATGAATAACTAGACTTGTAGGTACACCAAAAGGAATTGTGCCAGGTTATTAGGAACACCGAGCAAGTCAGGTAGACCCAACAAGACCTATCCATTATGCTTTGTAAAGGGCATTGAGTTAAAAAGAGGTAGACAAGGCCAAAAGAAAACATACCTTGTTTGGGGGTGAATATATTGAGTTAATATATAAGGTGATATAATTTATAGGTGTTGCAAAAGTTCCAATCCACATAAGGGTTGAAAGCAAAATATGGCAAACAATTGCCTTAACATGTATTACACTATGTTAAATGTGAAAAAAATTAGTGGTTCTAGTTACAATTCCAAGGGTTGCTTCAACAATTTTACAAGGTTTACTTTAGTAGAATATGGTTATTCTTGGAACAATATAGAAGAATTTTATTTTTTTTTAAGGTGCATTAAGCCAAGATGAAGTAAAGTCAATCTTGAACTCCATCCTTAATATATTTTATATTTTCATTCCCATTAATCTTAATGAATCAAAAAATGTTGTATATTTTTAAATATGATAGCTTATATCATTATATATCTAAAATCATCAATATTATTCACTTTGTGTCCATGTGCATGGTGAAATAAAAATGTTCAAACTAATTTATAAAAATTACAAATTAAAAGGGTGATGGTGTGACACCATTTTTAATACATTTTTAAAAACTTTGATTCAATCTAAGTCATGAGACATGTGCATGATGTAAACTTTGTGGTTTTATCCATTACAATGTAAAATATGTGCTACAATAAACATCACATTTTTTACATCATAGTGCTTGAATCTAACCATAAAATTTGTCTCATGTGTGTATGAACCAAGGTTTATTATTGGAAAAAAACAAACATATTTTGGCGTAGGAATTAGAGAAGCAAAAACTTTGTTGCTTTTCCAACACAATAAACATAAACAATACCCCACAATTGAAATTAAAAATGATTGAGACAAAAGTTTAATTCCATTGCTATGAATCACAATTAATAAATAAATTATAAATAATTACACTTAATACATGTAATGTAAAGATGATTAACAAATGGCCTTAGTAATTTAATCAAACACAAAATATTTCTCAAACATGATTTGGCAACTCTTGACCTTTGATAATGCAACAAAATGCAAGTATTGTTGAATTTGAAATTATAACCTTCAACATCCCATAACATAGTTACAAGAGATGAAAATATGAAATGCATCACAAGGCATAATAGTTCAACAAATGATGGCATGTGCCTCAACACTTGTCAAGTGCTATTGATGACCAATTTATGTCCAAATTGCATTGAAAATTCATGAATATTTGTGTCTCCCTTCAATTGAATCCAAGTAACATAAGTGTGAACACAATTAAATGACATTAAACTTTATTAGTGAAAGACATGTGACAAACTTGCTTACACCAAAACAAACTGAAAAAAGGTTTAATGTGATTGCAGTCCGAAAGTCCAAACACAATAAAAGGAGTCAAGGGCACTCTTTTCAAAATCATTTTCCAAGGATTCCTTTGTTGGACTATTTTGCATCTTTCATATTTAGTTTACAATTGCGTGCTAAAAATAAATACATTTTCATTACAATTTGATTAATACATGTATGTTATGCATCTATGTTTTTTACCACATAGAATTGAAGGGAAACATTTTCAAAATTCTGGATTTTGAACTCAAATTTCACTTTTTAGCCAAATATCAACAATATAAATACATTAGACATATAAACAATAATTTCATAGACTTTCTGGGTTCTCTTTCTTTTTTATGTATTAAAATCAAAATTCTTGCCAATTTTCAAATTGATTAGTGCACATTTGATAAGGGAAGAAAAAATTTGACCCAAAAAAACACATGTCCAAACAAATATTTTGAATCTTTTAATCATAAAATTTAAGACTCTTGAAACAACATGGATTTGTATCAAATTTTGAGCATTGAAACTTTGCAACTAATGGAATCTATTCCCAAAAACAAATTTGACAATGCAAATTTAAGACTTTTGAAACATCATGCATTTGCATCAAATTTTGAGCATTGAAACTTTGCAAGTAATGAAAACTTATTCCCAATTTTATTTTTGACAATCCAATTATTGTGCTTTCCTTGTGATTTTTCAAAAATAAAATATACAATTTTGAAAGGGTGTCCACATTGTGTGATTTGTCTTATTGTGATTAACACTCCCAAATTTGATTCAAAACCCATGATGGACCAAACCTTTATAGGCAATATTCATGTACATAATTATTCTTATAGGTTTCCATTTGGACTACACTAAAATGGAAAATATTTAACTTCTGGCAAATTCATTCCCAATTTTTAAATGTTTATTGTCCCAACTTTGAAACACCATGACACATAAGCATCCAACTTGGGCATGCAAGCCCAAGATCTATTATAACCTTTTTGAATAGATTTTCAAACCACATGAAAAAATTTATTTAGGCGAAATTTCCCCATTCATATTTTACTTTGATCAAGTGGGACTCTTTGAAACAATTTGTAGGTCAATTTTTCAAATGGTCACAATTATCAAGAAACAATTTTATTTTCAAAATACAAGCCCAATATGAACTATAACCTTTATTGACATTTTTTGAAAGACACTATTGATCAATGCAAACAAATTTTCACTTTTCAAACCCACCCACACTCTTCAAAAGTGGATGCAAGAACCAACATTGTGCATGTAAATATAAATAGGCATGTATGTGGCATGTAAAATTGTGCAAGTGCATATACTATATATTTTTAATGACTATACCTATTTGCAATCCATATTAATTAATTATGGGTGCATCCCAAAGCTAAAAGTTTATTTTGTAATGGGCCATTTGATTGGTCTTTCACAAACAAAATTCAATGTTTTTGGTCCTACTCCAAATAAAAACTTTTACTACCAAGACGGTAATGTGGAAATGCTTCCCTCACATGTTCATTGTTTTAATAGAATTTCCATTCCTAACTTTGTTTGTCATCATTTTTGGCCGAAGTTTTTACAAAAGCTTGGGTGTCTATTGTGATTCATATTAATTATTTTAACTAGATGTGTTGTGTTGCAAATAAAAAAATTTTAAAATGAGGGGGTTGCTACAATGGGCCACTTTGATTGGCCCATCATGAAAAAAAATTGAAAATTTGGGCAACCACCCCCCACACCCCCCCCTTTTGCACAAAATAGAAGTTACATATTTTTACATTGTTTTTTACATGGCCATGTAAAGCTATTTAAGTGTATTTCCTTTACACTTACATGATTTACAAGGCATAAATGGATCTACACATTTTCATACTTACACATCTTGTGTTATACACTTGTAGTTACATGAATGTATATGGGCCTTACACATTTACATTGAAGTCCTAAACCATATACATCCACAACACTAGTAAAACTTTCACCCTCATAGACATTGTGATCTATAGGTATGTACTTGTTGGTCCATTTAATTTCACTATAACTTGCCTAAAATTTTATGATGGGTAACGCCCATGGATGGTAAACATTCTCAAAATGTGTAGTTGAATTCCATTTTTACATTGTCATAGGCCCATTATTTTGGGAACACCCCAAACATGGCGCTTCACCCGACACCTTCCATCTAGAAAACAAATTGTGTATGCCAACGTTAACAATGATGCATATCTTCAAAAGATCATTGAAATCCACTCTTTCTTTCATGGCAATAATTGCAGCAAACCATACTCAATTATAACATGGTCTATTCCAAACCTATGTTTTCCATCATTGATTCACATCAAGGGATTGATTATGTTGTTGATTTACATCACAAATTTGAAAATAGTAAAATAGGGTAAAACAACCTATCTCCAAACATTCACCACTAACCAAACATTTGGTGAAGAATAATTGTTTCTTGAAATGTTCATAAGTTTACAAGACCATTCCCCAAATCTAGGGAATGGATGACAATGAATTGTGTTATAAATACAGCTAGGGATTTTTTTGTCATGATTCTTCATATTTAAAGGTGTGAGGATAAAAGATGATTACATCAAAAATTATAGCCCAAGGACATGCATGGCAATGCAAAAAAACATTGGTGACATCTTTGCTTTTTAAGGAATTCTTATCATTTTTCACATGGTCAATTCCAAGAGACATCCCTTGAACTAATAAGAAATTTATTGATTTTATATGGGCATGGTTCACATGTAACCTTAGAGGCAATAGAATAAGCACAAACACTTGGGCAAAACATGGTGATTTTGCTTTCACACCACTTCATGTGCTACACACTTTATATGTGATTTGTTTCAAGCCATTTAAAATAGGAAAGAAACAAAAACATGGTTAGATCCAATTATCAAGAATCAAACAAAACAATTTTTGTCAATTGGGCTGACAAAACATTTAAAACCTCATTGTGAAAACAACACAAATGTCAAGTTTAGGTTTAGGGTTAATATAAGGATCTAACCTTTGAATCCAAAGGCCATTGACAACATAATTATTAGGCCCAATGACATGTACACAATTAGAATTGACATGAACATGTTAGATGAAAACAATCCCAACTCATATGATGAAAACAATGAGTATCAAATGTGGGAAAAATATGGAATTACTAAAAAGTTAGTCAATATTGTAATTACAACAAAAGTTGTTAAAACAAAAAAAAAATTGTCAAAAAGGTGCAATCATATTAATAGGAACCACAAAAATTATCACCAATGTTTGTTTTTTCATGTTTTAAAATGATAATTTAATTTGGTGTTGAAATTGTTGAATTTACTTTTATAACATTCATAATATATCATGGGAACATGTATGAGAATAAATTTGAAATTACATTTTTTAAAAAAAAAATTAATTTTTTTAAGTAATAAAATAACTTGGAAATGGTAGATTTTTGACCATTTTTTTAAACAAACCTTAACATAATAAAATAAATATTTTTAAAAAAAATGTAGACTTTTTATTAAAATATTCCAAGAATAAGTACTCCACAAGGAAATGATTATGGTGGGTGTAAATAGCCCACAGGATAACATGAACCACACCCATCTACTTAGAGGATCACTTTTGGGGAATATTTTTTAAAATATTTTTTCAAATACTTCAAAAAATTGTTATAATGTTTAATGAATGCTTGTGAAAACTTTTTATTCATCAAATATTTTAAAAATCAATTCACATGTTCCAATTATGTATTATGAACCTTACTATATAAAAAGATCTTATACTTTCAACATCAAATTAAATTACCACTTCTAAATGTGAAAAACTAAACACATGTTACACTTGTTGTGGCTCATGTTAATGTGACTGCACCCAAAAGCATGAGCTTAATGACTTAAGATACTATGTGAAAAACCTAAATGTTTTATTGTTGTTAAGGAGATAATGCTAGCATAATAAAACAATGAGTTAATAGTAAACTTAAAGCAATTTACATATGAGCTTCAAACTAAAGAGCCTATTCCTACAAGTCAAGCTCCAAAGGCATTGTGCTTTACAAATTTGTTATCATTGCCCCATTTACTTACAAGGAAAATACAAGGGATAGAACCATTAGTGGATTACAATAAATCACACATTATTGTATTTAATGAATATTTGGAGATTATGTAACAAAAAATTTTAAACAAAGAGGTAACTAAACAAATCAAAAAGACAAAAGAAGAAGAAATGAAGGAAAAGAAAACAAGGATAATAGTTGAATCCTTGAACCTAGTTGAATGAACATCTCAACATATGGTTAAAAAGCGTGTTAGAACAAACTTCAACAAAGCATGGTTTCTAACAGTCATTATAAATGCAAACAACAAATTTCACCACAACTTTCAAGTTGGTTATAGAGTTCATCCTATTGGATATAGAGGTGTTTAATTTGAGTTTTACAACACCATAACAAGAAAATGTTAGGCCTAAGGTTAGGATGCAACAAATAACCATTGAACAAACCAATAGCAAGGGAAAACAAGCTTGAAAGAAGGTGGGTCTAAACAAGAAGTGACCTAATTAGAAGTTTAAAAATAAATTAAAACTTAAAAAGAAAGGTGGAATTTTATAGTTAGGTTACATACAACTTAGAAAAAGTGAGAGGTGAATATTAGAACTTAGAAAGATGTGATAAGAGAGAAATTGGTGGGAAAAAAAATTTGAAAGAAAAATCAAGGGAATAAAAAAAGTCCATTGAAAAAGAATAATGAGAAAAAAGATCTGAAACTTGTGTCGTGAATTTTTTCAGTGTCACAAATGTCATGGTAAATTTTCAAATTCCTACTAGACATGTTCAAAATTTGCACAATTCAATTGTTGTTAATTCAAGGGAGGTTATTCTTTCTTTCCCAAATGACATCTAAAAGAAATATATAAGGTTCATCTCATATATATATTTCAATTCAATGTGAATAGACTACTAAGAATTGGATTATGAAAATATGCCAGAAATATATTTAGAATATTTCCAATGTTAATCAAATATTCCCTTAATATTACATATTTCATGCCTACAAAAATACCCCTTTTATCTCATGTGCTTCATAAAATATACATATAATAGTTCCCCAAATGTCCAATTGCATTCAAAGGAACCATTCACATGATGAAATCCAAGGACTTTAAGTCCTTTTGGAATCCGTTTGACTTTTTCATATAAAAGAATTTTTATTTTTATTTTTTGCAACTTGCTATTAAATATGTTTAGAATTGTCCTAATACATCACATGTTGTGTTTTAATGAAATAAAAATGAGTTTTCAAAATTGTGCAAATATACAACTTTGTCCTAGAAAATTATAATAATTTCAAATGATACCAAAATACGTTAATATTTTAGGGCATAAGTTGTTATACAATAATCTACAACTTTCTTTTGAATGTCATATCCATTAAACTCCATTTACATGTGGTAAATTAAAACTCTTGAAATTTTAATTTTCGAACATACATTGAATTTTAAAAAATTTCAAGTTTCACATCTTTTGCATTGTGAGTATTTTTTGAATGTGGGTAGTAGGTTATTATTTCTTCAAAAAAATCATCATCAAAATTTCTTTATTAAAAGAGTCCTTTGTTTAGTCCTTTAAAATTTAAGCATTGGTTTTTAAAGTTGTAAATGACTATTTTTCAATCATGAATGCCACATGCATTAATTCCTCTAATCACGTTGGACAAGCCACATTAAAGTGGACCAAACACAAAATTTTCATCTAACTAATATCCAACCAACATGGCATGGTCATTTATAATTGGTTATTATGATTAAAATTTGTAATCACATATGTTTACATGACATGATCATTTGTGACAAATTTTATGACTAAAACATGAAAAGGTCTAAATTTTTTACCATTGAAAAGTTAACACATGACAAGATTCAAATTGAACAAATGGCACCATGTGGCTTACCTAGGTTGGCTTAAGTTAGGCTACTTGGCCTACCTAACTTAAATCACATAGGTTAAAAACACGGGCTAGGAAACCTAGCTGGCTTAAGCTAAAAAATTTAACCTATAGGTGGTTCAAGCTACACACCTCAACTTAGAATAGGCACTTAAACTACCTAGCCTAGACTAAGGTAAATTTTGATTATAATATAAAAAAGTTGATCCCTAACCTTCACATTGAAGGACAATTGTTTATCATTGCACTAATTAGTTTTTATATGATATGAAATGAAACCACATATTAATAAACATTTTTATTAACCTACTTAAGTGACCTATTCAGCCTACCCTATGTTATGTAGCCTACCTAGGGGCCTACCTATGGGTTAACTAGGCTACCTCAGGGCCTACCTAAAATTTGTTTAAACTAACGAAGGTATTGAAGAACTATTTAAATCTAGTTGCCTACATTAATTAGGGTACTTATGGGCGGACCTAGGGGTTACCTAGGCTACATAGGCTACCTTAGGGTTTCCTAAGAGCAACCTAAACTCATTAAAATACCTAGGGCCTGCCTAGGGGTTGTGTAGGTCACTTAAGGTGTTTAAGGGCAATTAAGGCTTACTTGGGCTACCTCAAGGCTACCTGGGGGTTACCTTGGCTACTTAAGGTCCTATTGGCCTTAAGGGCGACTTAGGCTACTTAAGAACTATTAAAAGGTTGTTTAGGGTACCTAAGGGTTGCTTAAACTAGTTAAAAGCTACCTACCTATGTTGTATGTACCAATGTTGTGAAAATATTGGGTTTCTAGTGTTAAAATCAAGGGTTCAAGGTCAAGTTTTGTGACTTGGACCCAAGTTCACATCTTTTATGTGGGAATCAACACAATAACCAAACATTGGAATTAGTTTTTTGCTAGATCTGGAATTGAAATTAAAATCATGTAAATACAATTTTAAAAATAGGGGCAAGTTTTTAAAGTAGGCAATTTGATTTTAATTGAAATGTTGACAATTAGGTTCAATTTCCAAGTTAAATATTAGATTGTATTAGTTATTAAACTCCATACCCATATAGACCCCAGTTTTAACTTGATATAAATTATTTTATCTATATAATATTTAACATAAAGGAATGTGTAATGTTTTTCATGGAAGCCAACTTGAATTTGAACCAAGATTAAAGGTTTTGTTTTTTAAAAAAATCGCATAACACTAATGTATACTACCTAAGGTACCTAGAGGTCTATTTATGTATAACCTACTTATTTGGGCTACCTTGGGGCCACCTAGGTTGTTGGGCTACTTAAGGGTTATCGTAGGTACCATGGGGGTGTTTAAGGTACCTATAGGCTTACCTAGGGGCTAGTTGAAGGTTGTTTAAGGTACATAGGCTATGTAAGGGTTGTTTAAACTAACACCACCAATATGTGTCTCAATTCACTTTGTATTTCATTACATTTTGAGTGAATTATGACAAATTTACCATGGGGAAAGTAGCCAACCCCTTAATGAACAAAAACTAGTTGTTACAAGGAAGTGAATTCATTAATAATTAATTTAACAAATTAGCCTACTAGTTCACAATTAGGTTAAGCTAGGCTAGGAACCTAAGTTAGGCATCTAACCACTTAGGTTAAGAACATAAACTGGGTTAAACACTTAAGAAAATAGGTTAGGCTAAATTAGGCACCCAAGAATTTAAACCACCTAGCTCATCAACTTAGGGCGCAAGTGTGAAAGTTTGAATCCTTCACCTTCATTATTAAGGAACAAGTCTTTAGCCATTGCATCATTATTTAAATTAATGAAATGACTTGTCACCACAAATTATTATGCACATTTTTTTCCTAACCTATGGTAAGGCTACCATAGGCAAGGTTCTTAATATTTATGTTAATTTTAGGCTAATTTTAAATTAATGTAGGTTACTTTACATTATTCTTAGGCTACCATAGGCTAAGATTTAAACCTAATCCTAAGTTATTAATTTTAGGCTATTTGTTATTATTTTAAATTATATGATACTTTTGAATGTTTTCGACTAATCCACCTTTGGCTATTATAGGCCATTGTACTACCCTATGTTATTTTCAATTATTTTAAGTTATTCCGCCTCATGATTATTTTTTATTATTTTATTTGAAGATATTCTAGGTTATTCCATCCTAGATTATTTTAGGTTATTTTACCTTAAATTATGCTCAATTGTTCTCAGCTATTCTTTGTTATATAAAGATATTTCACCTTATGTTATTGAAGGTTATTTTAATTTTTTCTAAGTTATTTCACTTTATGTTAGTTTTGGTTATTCTAAATTATTCCACCATAAGTTATTTTGGGTTAATCCAAATCATTTAAAACTATTATATGTAGGTTATTTTAGTTTATGTAACCTTAGGTTAGTTTATGTTAAAATATTTTAGGGTGAAATAAACTTGGATAATTAAAAATAACCTATAATAGCCTACGGTGAAATAATTGAAAATAATTGAAAATAACTTAAGTTTGATTAATCTAAAATAACTTAGGGTGAAATAACAAAAAATAAACATATATTTAATTAATTATAGACTAAACTATCTATTCTGAACTTTTTTTAAACTAGTGTTTAGGATCAAGTTTAACACCAAACATTGTGAACATTTATATGTTGGATTATTTAGTGGGGAAAAAAATTATTAATATTTATTGTTGCATCATTTGGTCACTCCATAATGAAAGTTTCTTTTTAATTTTCCAATTCCCAAATGGTCAATTGTTGATTTTGGACTTTTCAAAAGTTTGGAATTAATTATATACATGATAATAATTTCAAAACTTGTAACTAGGAGCCAAAAGGATTACTTTGGAAAAAGACTACAAATTTTTTTTCCCCCAAAAATAATTTTACATGCAAATGAAATTTTGAATGAAATTTTTTGTAACTTGTTGTAAAAATATATATAAATGTTCCCCAATGCATCACATTTTTTTGGTTAGTCATTATTAAATAAATATGAATTTTTAAAAGTGTGTAAATTCCTTACATATTCAATGTTTCATCTTGAAAAATGATCAAAATTTTAAGTCATCACCAAAAATTAAAATTTCACATTCTTTAAATTTTTAAAGTTTTAGAATTCTGCATTTAAAAAAATATGAGTGTTTTTTGAGTGTGGCTAATATGTTTTTATCACCTATATTCTATTCAATGAAAATTCTTTTATTATATGAGTCCTTTTGATAGTCCTTTACAAATTTGATTCCATTTGATACAATAGGTGTACATTTTCAAACATCCTAAATAAAAACCAAAACTTAAAATTGGATCAAATGAATTCTTGTTCTAAGTTCCTTGACATTCATATAAATGAAAAAAGACTAACTTGCCATTATTACTATGGTTTTAAATGGGAATGAAAAAAAAGTTTGATTTTGATTGATTATGTTTAACATATGACACCTTTTTTGACTCCTAATTACATGTTTTAACCCAATATTGCAAATGATATATAATGAACCAACATGATTATCTTAGAAAAATATTACATGTCATTTTTTCCCAATTTTTTTTTTTTCCATACAAATGAATTTTGGAACAATTTTTTTTTGCAATTTTTTATAACAAATGCTTATAGTTGTCCTAGTACACGACATTTTTTTGTTTATCATTTTTGAATAATTTGAAAATTTGAAAATGTCTTAATTCCTTGTAAATTTAGTGTTATGTTTGTGAAAATGACAACAATTTCAAATCATAATTAAAATTTCATTTTTTACATTTTTATGTTTTTTGTGATAATAAGCTACAATTTTTCTTAACACATCATGTAGATTATACTTCATTTATCGGTGGTAAAAACTTTCAAAGTTCTAAAACTTTGGATCAATTTTGGAAAATTCTTTGAATTTTTAAAGTTTTAGAATCCCACATATTTTAAAGTATGAATGTTTTTTCAATGTAATTAATAGGTTTTTATCCTCTTAATTTCTTCCCATCAAATGTGTTTTATTATATGAGTCCTTTTGATAATCCTTTGTAAAATCGATTCATGTCTAACACTATAGGTGTTCAATGTCAAAGGTCTTAAATCAAAACTTAAATTTCAAATTTCATTAAATATATTTTTATACTTAAATTTTTATACTTAAATTTCAAATTTCATTAAATATATTTTTGGTTTGAATTATTTGACATTCACATCAATGAAAAAGAAACAGCTTGCCATGATTGCCATGGCTTTAAATGGCAAAACATAAATATTTATCCAATTTTGATTATTTTTATTTATGATCCAATGCCATTTTTGGCTTGTTGGATTATGATTATATTCAATAGTTGATAATAACATAGAGTAAAATAACTTAAAATAACCCAAGGTAAAATAATTTACAATAATTTAGGATAAAATATCTTATAATAGTTTAAAATACAATAGCTTAATGTCTATAAAGTAACAACATTTTAAAAAAATTATATACTATAATGAATTATTTCAATTAATAATGAATTATGTTAACTAATAATGAAAAATGATGATTAAATAATGACCTTATAGTGATATAATTTTAAATAAAATGAAATGATTAGGGTGAGGTGAACTTACTTCATTTTTAAGGTTTCATATTGATTTAGATTAATGAATTGCACCCCACTTTTGCACTAATATACAGTGAAATTTAACAAAGTTATGATAATTAATTTACAAATTATTTGATGTCTTTGAATTTCATTTATTCTACTATTTCTAAACATGATAATACCATATTATTGAAATTAATAAAAACTTAAAAACATACAATACATCATTTTGTGACTTTCAATAGAAACCTAAAACCAAAAAAATCCAACTTGGATGTCAATTGGTACATTATTGTGATCTTGACTCCATGATGATAAATTGTAAACCTAAATAATTATAGAACTAAATAAAAAATTTAAAAAAACGATAATGTGAGTTTCAAAACAACATGCACTTTAAAATAGTTTGGTAAAATTTCAATACATTTGTTAAAAATTTGAAATTTTCATTTGCATAACAAAATCACTGATACAAAAATGAGGTGTAATTTATAAACTCAAATCACTATGGAACCTTAAAACTAAAATAAGTTCATTGCCCTTTAATCATTTCACCTTGGTTTAAATTATATCATTATGAAATCAATATGTAATTATCATATTTCAATATTATTTGAAATAATTCACTATAATAAATAAGTTTATTTTGATCATGTTGTTACTAGATAAGGTTGTACATAGTTAGCTAGAAAAAAAAAATAGACAAAAAAATTTTAAATAAGTAAGTAGGTTGAGTATATGTTCCTGTATACATAAATAAATAAGTAGATAGATAGATATGCATGTAGATCTATAAGTAACTATGTTGCAAGTAAATAAGTAAATAGCCTATAGGTAGGTTACATAATCCTTAGGTAGACTATGTTGTTATTCATTATGTCTAACTTTGAAAAATAAATTAACATCTTAAAGAAGTAGAAGCCTTTCTACCTCCTACCAGATAATCTCTCCAGTACTGATGACAACCTTAACCTTGGTGGAGATTTCTTTAGTTATTTGAGGACCTTATCATGCATGTTTTCATGCACTAGGCTGGCTCGCAAGACTTCGTGTACTTGATCTTCCTCTGGGCAGGTGTTTTGCTGACCAGCAAAACTGACCATTAATATCAGTCCATCTGAGCTGTCACAACAACGCACTACATAGTCCTTACGCCAAGGAAGGCCCAATTGTTAAGACATTACACCTTGGACGTCAGACTCCACCATTAGTTCCCATCATGCAATGCCTTGGCAACACGACGATCTTCTTCGGCTATTCTACCAACTCTCCTCTTACACAAGCCGATACCCAATTCTGCACACGCTCAAAAACAATACTTACAGAGACATTTTGCCAAACCTAAATGTTTGCACAAGTATTTCTGCATAATTCCAAATAATTCACAAACATAAAGATCCCTTTGGTTCCCAACAGAGCACAGTCAAAATTAAAAACACACTGAAACATGAGGCATACCCCAGGTACTTGGTTAGTTGGGGGTGCCTCCCAAGTCCAACTTTTTTTCTTTGGCAATGAGCCAATTTGATTGGCCCATCACAAAACAAAGTTGAAACTATGGAGGCTGATTCTATGGAAAGATGGAGAGACTCCCCCTTTGGCCCACCTATATAGGTGAGAAGGGGAGGACTTTGGGCAAAACATATGGGATCAAAGCAAGATGCTATCAGGAACACATTGGGAACTTGAAGGGAACATATTGGGAACTTGAAGGGAACATGTTGGGACAAAGGAAAAATGAAAAAATCCTCCCCCCCCCCCCCCCCCCCCCCCCCAACAAAAAAAAAAAAAAAAAAAAAAAAAAAACAACAGCTAATCTTTTATCCTCCCCACTCCTTGATGCTAATTCTTTTTTTTCCAAAAATTTATCTATCTCTTT
>Ga0116229_10001505_pt1 | contig 36715 bp, 56 predicted proteins | sample S1TSphgellanicum_3_FD_87313 | JGI IMG/M metagenome (GOLD analysis project Ga0116229, IMG submission 87313) | Host-associated microbial communities from peat moss isolated from Minnesota, USA - S1T2_Fc - Sphagnum magellanicum MG | ecosystem: Host-associated > Plants > Peat moss > Unclassified...
CCTGTATCCCTCAGCTTCTGTATTAATCTTAGCAGGATTAACTGAACTTAGCAACTTTATCTCTAAAATTAATTCACGGTTAGCTGTTGCCCCATCTAAGCTGCAACGCATAAAAGGAAAATCGAGGCTTTCACAATTAACTGGTTGAAGTGATTTACCAATCTTTTTTTCTAAGTATTCTCTAACCCATCCTTCTATTTTGTTACCACGTTCTTTTATGTACAAGTTTTCTGTATTTTCTTCAGGATTAGTGGCTTTATTTATAAGAAGGCTTTCATAAGTAGCAAACCTAGAGGTATTCATAATAGCAGAAGCATCAGATGAACCAATACCAGAAGTCCGCCAATGCAACCACTCTTTACGATTTTTAAACTCAAGTTCTTTGTATTTCATTTAACTATCTCCGCAGCTAAAAGAAGCATGAGTTGTCTTAATTCATTTCGGGTTTTTGCATGTTTAAATTCTGGTAAAAAGGTGTCGCCTTTACCAACTAATTGCCACAAAAGCCAAGAATTATTATTTGAAGTTTTAAATAAATCCTCATAAAATTTAATTGTTTCGTAATTTGCATTTAAACTGCGAAGTACATTGCATGAAAAACAATCCAAGTTGTCATATTTTTTAGGGCGATTTGCTATATTTCTAGCGGCCTTTTTAAATAATTTTTTCTTAATCACTTCCGCCTCCTAATGGGGTAATTTTACGTTTACTTATTTTGTACATCTTACCACATATGCGACATTTATGCCAATCTTCTCCGTTTATGACTACTATGTCCAACCAACCATTGTCATCTTCACACACTTGACCCAGGTTTACGGCGATCGTCATTATATTTTCTGTAGAGATAATCATGGAGTGCATGTTCAAGGCAGCACACTGCGTGTCCAAGGTGGTTGAGTCCTGATTCTGGGTCATTGTCTTCTCCTCCAAGAAATTTAAATATATGGCGTAAAGCGGCAGCAAGGGACCGTGTAATTTTGAAACCCTTGTGCCAATTATCGCGTTCATATTTAATAGCACCAAACATACGTACGCGGGCATGGGCTTCCATAAGTTCCCAAGTCATATGGGAAAAATCAGGTTTATCTTGGTCGTGTTTAACACCACCTTCAATTTGCGCAGTAGTCGTCCGTGTCTCCGCACCCGTAATTAAGACATTTTTTGCTTTTACGCTTTTTGCCACAATTTGATCTCCTCTTCGCGACGGGCCATAAGCCCACGACTTTGTACACCATGAACATAACTCCACATAAGCCATGCAGCTTCTACAGGCGCATAGCTGTTAATACATCGGCGCAATGTAGAAGTTCTAAAGGCGCCAAGACCAATATTAAAAACAAGTACGCATAACGCACTAAATTCATTGCTTGTAAGATTTATATCTATGTATTCAATTAGAGGGTAAGCTTTAGATTGAATGTCTTTTAAAAGGGTTGCATCAGCTTGATCTTGAGTCATAACCATGCCTTGAACCACTTCAGGGCCTGTATGCCCCCAACCTATAGTCCATATTCCACCAAGGTCTTGATATGAAGTAAGCTTGCATGATTCAAAACTTTTAAGAAGCGCAAGCCCTTCGTTGTTTATTTCCATATCCCCTCCCCACCGTACAGTTTATTTTACATGGCCCGTAAGTACAAGTGCCAAAATTGTAGCAAGTACAGCTACCCCTGCTACTTTTACAGGGTCGTTTAAAGGCGAGCTTAATTGGGCTTTTTGGTCGGCTATAACCTTTTTATCTAACTCACTTTGCTTCATGTAGTTAGCAATCTGAGTTTTTTGATCATCAATTAAAACCTTGCCGGCGGCAATAGTTTTACTGCAATCATCCAAAGTAGAATAACAATCAGCTTTAGCTACCGGAGTTAGTAGGCTTAGAATCAGAATTAAACTTAGCGAGCGCAGCATTGTAGGCCTCCGTATCAGTTTCAATTTTGGTTTCAGTAGTGGCAATTGTATTATTTACAGCATCCACTTTACCAGTATCTATGTCTTCTTTTACTTGGTATATGCCATTCTTTATTTTAATATAGAATGCGTATAACCCACCAAGGCTACCTAAAAGCAACACAACATTACCAAGAGTAGCCAGCGATTTAATCGTATCAATCAAGCTTGTCATTGATATTTCCTAACTCAAAAAGACCGAGGATCACGCCTACAGGTACTGTCAGCATGAATGCTTCTGAAACCGTAAGAAGATTGGTATGAACACAGACTTCAAGAATACCTGCAGCAATAGCGCTTCCAACCATTATACGGATAACACCGGCCAACATAATTAGCTTAACATCCAACGCAGAACAACGTATTCAACGTATTGCAATGCGGGTGCAGCAACGAAATAAAAAAGACTCATACCTGCTACAATTTTTAAAATATCTTTCATAATTTACCTTCTTTCTTCATTTTTTGTTCAAGTTCTTTAATTCTTTCTTTTGACCAAACTTTTACTGGAAATTTAGGTTGTTGTTTATGCGGAACATCATTAAAAAATTCTACAATTCGTACAGCCTCTTCTAATGCTTGAAGTGTGTCTTCAGTTATTAAACCAAAATCTTCTTTCAATTTGTTATTTGTAGATTTCATATTCCCTCCCCAGAGAATTAATACCCTTACTATGAATGTATTACAAAATGGGGTCTCGTGTCAAAGTTTTAATAAAAATTTGTGCATTATACAAATGTATCATTGTTGGTCATTTTTCTTGTTTTAGTATATTACTTACCGTTAATTAAACGCCGGATAATGTTTACAACGAAGAGCTGCAGACTATATGCAGACTGGGCAGTAGGATCGAGGTTATTCTTAACAAAATAAACAAGTTAGCCCATAAAATAGTTGACTGTATATATAGTTTGTAGTATATTAATTATATGGGTTGTTGATGGTATTTGTAAGTTTAATACAATCTTAACGTAAAAAACTTGCACTGGTATTGACAATAGGGTTATAATAAGTGAAGCGAAGCAAACTGTCGGACCTACGGGACGACTGGTTGCGAACACTCTCTGAGTAGACATGTATAACTGACTTTTGCAAGTCAGGGAGACGACGAAGAGAGTACACGTTTAGGGTTCACTGGGGGCAGTGTATGCGCAGTTTTCTCCGTCTTGTAGCAGGATTTTTTATTCTTGCAAGCCAACAAAGTCATTCAGATCAATACAGCCCGTTTAAATCTCAAGTTGAAGGATTTATCCTAGCTGGAGCATCTCAGGGTGTAACAGTTGATATGTCTGATTTTAATGTAATCATGGCTGAACGTTTACCAGGTACTGTGGTTGGTTTATGCGTTCCTCAAGAAAACATTGTTTTAGTAAATAAACAGTATTGGGATACCGCTGATGCAATTCACCGAGAAGCCCTTGTTTGGCACGAACTAGGACATTGTAAACTTAATCGTATTCATGTTACAGACACAGCTTTTGGTCATGCTGTAAGCCTCATGTATCCTGCCATTAACTCTGTTGATGATGAAGAATGGTATAAAGCACACCGTAAAGAATATATCGAAGAGCTCTTTGCCCCACAACCACCTGAAAGACTTTTTCATGACACCCGTTTTGGTATAATCACAAACTAATTTTTTGTAGGTTTTATGCAAATAAAAATAGTTACAGATGAAAACTTCAAAAAACTTCAAGCCATGAGAACGCCTAAACTTGATCCAGTAGAAGTAGGCCATGGTAGAACGTCTTTTAATTGCCTTTACCATGATGGCAAAGTTTTTATACGGCAAAATCATGCAGAAGCCCTTTTGGCCTATGTAATTGATATAGATTTACCTGAAACATATAACTAAGGAGAAAAAGATTTATGAATCCTAAAAATGCAGCTAAACGCATGTCTGAAAAACCTCGTGATCCTCGAGAAGCATCTGTAATCAACGCAGAATACACAGAACTTGCTAAACAGCTTGGTGATGTAGTTGTACGTGAAGAGGGTGCAAAACAACAACGTAATCAAATTCTTGCGCAAATTGATGCACTTGGTTCTGAAATGAGAGCACGAGTTGATTTAGATAACAAAGCTAAGGAGAATAAAGATGGCACAGCACAAACCGACAAGAACGAAGAAATCGGGAAACGGGTCGAAGAGGAAGTAAAATCATGAGTTTGTTTGGATTCTTTAAACGTAAAGAAGGAAAACTGCTTCAATTTCCTAACATGAAGCCTATTCCTCCACGAGAAGACGGCCCTATGAAAAAAGAACCCAAGTTAAACAAATACTTTGGTATTATGTTACATGGTTTAGGATCGGTTCTTCCGCAAACCCCTGAAGACCTTGAAGAGTATATGGAAGCCCTTATCTCTGAATTTCAGCTACCTAATAACGATTTTACACGTGAAATGATTTGTACGATTATCCTCCATTTACCCCAAGAACGTGGTAGTATTGAACCTGTAGTAATTGCAGACCGTGTAAGAAAATCAATCGCTAACAGCGTAGCTTATAACAAAACTGCTGAGTTTAATGAAAAACGTAAGCAAGAGGCAGCCGCTGCTGCATCTAAACAAGCAGAGACACAACCTGAGGCCTCTGCAAATGTCGGAACAAAACCCGTTCAAAACGGCTAAGTTTAAAAAACTGTTTAAAACTTGGAACAAAAAACTTGAGAGGGCAGGCCATGAAGAAATTGAAAATTTTAACTTGGAAGAACCGGCGTTTCTTGACAAGTCACACGCCAGCCGTTTTAAAGAAGTCACTGCATCTGAGTATGAAACTCGTAGTCTTTATTACAGCATTGCTAGGGGCTTACTTCATACTTTCGCCTTCGAATCCTCTATCCAAAAACGAATCTGGGAGTTGCACAGTGAGGGCTTGTCCGTACGGCAAATAGAGAAAGCTTTACACGGTAAACTTAAAAAAACTAGGATAGACCAACATATTCATACGGTGCGTAAATGGGCGATGTTAAAATAATTAAACGTAGGGCAGTAGAAGGAGATAGATCTTTCATTCTATCTACTTGGTTACGTGGGCAATATTGGAAAAACGACTATTTTACCAAAATGGATAAAGACGATTATTTCAAGGACTTTGGGGCTGCGGTAAATACATTGCTTAATGTTCCTAGTGTAAATGTGTTTTGCGCTGTTCTTGAGGATTCGCCTGATACCATTATTGGTTACCTTGTGTTTTGTAACGCCGTAGCTTATTGGGCCTATGTAAAAAAAGATTATCGTAAAAATGGTATTCTTAACATGCTTTCAACCGATCTTGAATTAAGCCATACAATTTCTTCTACCCGAATTGGAGATGCTATATGCAAGAAAAAAAGAATCAAATTCAACCCGTTCAAGCTGACTTAAGACTTCCCATTTTGGCCAATTTACGCGGAGATGGTCAAGTTGTCAAAAGAGTCATTCTTCACCAAAGTTTTTCCATTCCTAATGGAACTACAGAAAGCAGTTTGTATGAACATAAAGGCTATTTTATGCTTTTGACCTCTGAAGGCCTTATTTGCGAATACAAAGATCAAAGATTTGTTGTACCCTTGGCTAACGTAGTTGCTGCTTTTACAGATATGGTTCTTAAAAAATGAGTATTAACGGTCACAGCGGTAATATCAAAGAAAACACAGATCTTCATAGTGGTGTAATTGCTACAACTTCTATAGATGAACTAACACTTAAATGCCTGGAGATTTTACGCCGTGAAATCACTAATCTTATGGTTGAATCTAGTAAAGGAAAACTTTCACCCAACTCTGCTAAATCTTTATCAGATTATATCAAGTTACTTGATGGAATGAAAGACAAAGAAGCTGATCTTCTTGCTGAGCTATCGGATGAACAGCTTAAAAAGATGTCTAAAGGCAAATAATGATCTCAAAGAAAGCTCTTGAAAAAGAACTTAAGAGAAGACAAAAGGAAGCAAAAGCTGCTCCTAAATTCTTGCTTGAAAAGTTCTTGTTTAAAGAACAACTGGATTTTGTAAGGGACCCGAGTAAGTTTGCTACTGCTGTCTGTTCGGTCCGTGCTGGAAAAACGGTGTCTTGCGCTGCCGATCTTGTCCATACGGCCCTTAACCAACCCGGGACCCTAGGATTGTATATAACCCTAACCCGAACTTCTGCCAAGAAAATTATCTGGGCGGATTTAAGAAAAATAATAAACCAATACAAGATTAAGGCAAAATTTAATGAAACCGAGCTTAGTGTTAAGTTTGATAATGAGTCTACTGTGTATTGTTTTGGTGCTAACGATGCTTCAGAAATTGAGCGAATTCGGGGCTTATCTAATGTTGCTTTGGTTTACATAGATGAATCACAGGCTTTTAGATCTCATATCAAAGAATTGGTCGAGGATATCGTTGTTAAGCGTCTTTATGATACTAATGGTCGTTGTCGTCTTATCGGGACTCCGGGACCTATTCCGTCAGGTTATTTCTACGAAGCAAGTCATTCCCCCAAATGGAGTCACCATTCTTGGACGCTTCATAAAAATATTTGGATTCAAAAAAAATCAGGCTTGACAGTAGAACAACTTATCCAACAAGATTGTGAGTTGCGGGGAGTTTCTATTGACCATCCCAGCATTCAACGTGAGTCCTTTGGACGCTGGGTATTAGATAAAAACTCTCTGCTTCTTGAATACAGTTCGGAGAAAAATCACTATGAAGATTTACCGCAAGGCGTTTATAATTACGTTCTTGGGATTGATTTGGGGTTCCACGATAGTGATAGTTTATCGGTTCTTGCTTGGTCTGACAAATCCCCCGTAACATACCTAATTGAGGAAGTTGTAACCAGTAAACAGGATATAACTGACCTAAAAGAGCAGATTGAAAAACTTCAACGTAAATACACTTTCTTCAAGATGGTAGCTGATACTGGGGGGTTAGGAAAGAAAATTGTTGAAACTCTTCGTAACCGTCATGGACTTCCTATCGAAGCTGCAGATAAAACACGTAAGATCGAGAACTATGCAATCTTAGCCCAGGCTATGCGCTTAGGTAATTTTAAAGCTAAGAACACTTCACGTTTTGCTCAAGACTGTAACGTTTTAGAAAAGGACTACGAAAAATCTACACCAGACAAGACTGTCGTTAAAGGGCATTCTGACGCTGTAGATTCTGCCCTATACCCCTTCAAAGAGTCACCCGCCTACACCTATTCACCCCCTAAAGCTAAATTCGCCCCAGGCTCTCCTGAATGGTCATATGAAGAACAGGAACGGATGCGCCAACTTGCTTATGAACAGATTCGTAAAGAGCAAGAAGCGTTAAATGACCCATTTTTAACCGCTTTTGGCACTGAAACTGACCTTAATCGCTGGAAAAAGTAACTTAAAAGCCATTTAGCAGGACAACCTGCCGTCTTTATGGCCGATCTTCCATTTCTAAAGAATAAAAACAAAAAAATGAATACTGGCGGTGGCTCAAGCCCCGCTATCCAACGAACCCCGGACCAAAGCTCCGATGAGGCCCTTATGGCCCATATCGGTTCTGAGTTAATGGACAGCATTTCTCGCAAAGATATCAAATCGTTACGTGCTGCCCTGGAAGCTTTGGTTCACATGATCCAAGAACAAGACAAAGAAAACGATGCTGCAGAGTAAATACAGATGGAATTATTCATCCTGGGGACATTTACAACTTGCTGCAAATACAAGGGAAAAACCAATGAATGATGACTTAATGGACAGCGTAGCACAAGAGATGCTCGATGCTGTTGATAAAAAAGACCATAAACTTTTTATAGAAGCTCTTGAGGCTTTAGTCCGTCATATCCAAGAGATGGATGAAGAACAAGACCGTGAGGAAATGAAATGAAATCCCCCAGCAGAATGAGCGAACTTATTCGCGCTAAAAAGAAATTGATGCAACAAGATCAAGACGTTATTGAAAATCCTACAGAAAAGATGGAAGACCTTCAAGATGTAGAAATTCAACGTTTACGTCAAGCCACTGAAGATATGGATGAAAACGTTCCTAAAGAACACATGCCAGAATCGTCAGTTGATGACCTTAATGATGAAGAAATAGCTGCATCAGAACCCCATGAAGAACACGCACCTATGATGCCTGAAGTCCCTGATGCTCCAGATGAATTAGCTATGCGTAAAGCCCGTCTTAAGAAAATGCTGGCTAGATAATGTCTCCAAAGGACATCAAAGAAATTGTAAAACTTATGCATGCCCAAGGGATAGTCAGTCTTAAAACAGCTGACATTGAACTTGTAATTAATCCCATGGCTGCACCTGCAAAGCGTAAGCGTAAAGCCAAAGCTGAACCTGAGGTGAAGGCAAATTCTTCATTCAAAGGTTATAGCGAAGAAGACTTACTCAACTGGAGTACCCGCGCTGAGGAGGCTTAATGCCTAAAGTAACGCCCAAAGACAAAAAACCGGGACGTAATACGGACCGTGTAACTATTGCTGCCAAAACCAAACAGACGGAACAAAAGCTTGATGGATCTAACGCCTATCAATGGTGGTTAGCTGACAACGAGCATGATCAAGCTGCACAACTAATAAGTACAGCCATGTATTTGCAAAAAACACAGCAATACCGGATTAAACAAGCGTCTATTTTTTCAAAGCTTTATTCAGGCAAAGGGCTTATGAATTATGCCCTTAATTCAAAGCTTTTAGATACAAGCAACCAACTTCCCATAGATAGGCCCACAATGAATGTGGTGCAAAGTTGTACGGATACACTGGTGAGCCGCATAACCCAATCCCGCCCACGTCCTATATTTCTTACAGAAGCCGGTAATTACAAAGAACGAACTCTTAGTAAACAACTCAATGGGTTTATTATGGGTGAGTTTTACCGTAACAAAGCCTATGACCTTGGTGCAGAAATCCTTCGTGATGCTTGTGTATTGGGCGATGGTCTTATAAAAGTTTATGAGTATAACAAAAAAGTAAAGTTAGAACGAGTACTTGAAACAGAAGTCTACGTAGACAAAAATGATTCATACTATGGCCAACCGCGTCAAATAATCCAACAAAAACTTATGGATCGGGCAGTAGTGGAAGCTATGTGGCCTGAAGAAATGAAACGTATTGCAGATGCGCAAAAAGCGTATGTAGACGGTTCAAGTGAGTCCAGTGAAACAGTTTCAGACCAAATAATCGTAGTTGAAGGTTGGCATCTTCCAAGCAACCCAGATCCAGAAGCCAATGATAAAGAAACAGATGGATGGCATATAATTGCCTGTTCCCAAGGAATCCTGTTTAAAGAACCTTGGAAAAAACAGAATTTTCCATTTGTTAAACTTGGTTATAACGCAAACTTAGTTGGTTGGCTTTCCCAAGGATTAGCTGAGCTTTTACTTGGTACTCAGATTGAAATCAATAAACTTCTTATAACTATTTCACAGTCAATTAACCTTATGGGTGTACCAAGGGTATTTATCGATGAGATGAGTAAAGTCCTTGAAACGGCATTTAACAACAACCTTGGATCTATAATTAAATATAGAGGAACTCTACCTACAATCGCCGAAGGTACATCAGGTATATCTGCTGATATCTATGCCCAACTTCAACGTCTTATAGATTATGCATATCAACAAACAGGTATAAGTTCTCTTTCTGCAGCAAGTCAAAAACCCGCAGGACTCAACTCTGGTGAAGCCATTAGATCTTATGATGATCTTCAAACCGATAGATTTGCAGCGCTTGCTAAGCGATATGAAAACTTCTTTGTAGAACTTGCATACCAAGTAATTGACCTTGCTAAAGATATAGCTGATCGTGATGGATCATACAGTACTATTTACCCTAATAAGGACGGAACCCGTGAAGTTGACCTTCCTAAAGCCGCTATTATCAAAGATAGCTATGTTATCCAATGCTATGACGAAAGTAGCTTACCAAGAGATCCTGCAGGACGCCAAGCACGACTTAGTGAAATGCTGGCAGCAGGTGAAATATCTCTCCCTGAGTTCCGTAGGCTTAGCGGTTTTCCTGATCTTGAGCAAAGCGACAGGCTTGCTAACGCTCTTGAAGAGCGTATTCTCCAAATTCTTGATGAAATTGTAGAAAAGGGTAAATACACACCTCCGGATCCATTTATGCTCGATCCGAGTAATCTTCTTACTGTATTAAGTACACAATACATCAACCTTTATGGTGGCGCTAAGCTTGAAGAATCTAAAATGCAGATGCTACGTGATTTCTTTACCCAAAGCCAAGCACTCCAACAAGCAGCAGTAGCCCCACCACCCCAAGTACAACCTAATCCTAGCCAACAACCAGGTATGCCGCCCGCAGTTCCGCCAGCGGCCCCTGTAGCCCCTACAAGTAATGTAGCGGTTTAAACCCTTAATTTTACACGCATAGGAGTTATTATGCCAGTAATCCAATCTAGAAGTACGCCATCAGTGCGTACACCGGATTCCCCACTTCCCCGTCAAGTCGTTCAAGCCCAACCTACAGGTATGTCTATTGAGAAGCCAAATGCTGAAAGTGGACAGACCCCCGTTGTTGAAGCGACCAAAGACAAAGCAGTAACGTTATCTCCCCAATTGACCGCCCTTGCTAGGAAAGAACAAAAACTTCGCCAGCAAGAACAAGCATTTAAAGCCGAAAAGGCAGCTCTTGAAGCAGAACGCGTTGAAATAGCTAACCTTAAGAACTTTAAATCAAAGCTTAGTGCCAAAGATTACAGCGCCCTTGATGAAGCAGGTGTTAGCTACGAAGAGTGGACTAACTATTTGATTAACAAAGGTGAATCGGAAAAACCCGAGACCCAAGCCTTAAAAAAGCTTGAAGCTGAAATCCAAAGCCTTAAAAGCGCTCAAGAGCAAAGTGTTAACAAACAATACGAAGCTACGGTTAATCAATACAAGAAAGAGATAGCAAGTCTTATCCAAACTTCACCTGAATTTGAATCTGTCAAAGAGTTGAAAGCAGAAGAACACGTTTTGCAACATATCTTAGATACGTTTAACCAAGATGGTGAAATCCTTTCAGTCGAGCAAGCTGCTAAGGAAGTCGAAGAAGCCCTGGTCGAAGAGGCCATGAACTTCGCTAAATTAAAGAAGGTTCAGGATAAACTTAAACCTGCACAACCTGAGAAGCAACTCCCTCCTCCCAGTAAGTCTATCCCTAAAACATTAACTAATCAGGCTGCGGTGGCTGCCCCTTCGGCACCTCGCAATCAGTTTCAACATCTGAGCATGAAGGAGCGTATCGCACAAGCGGTAGCTAGAGCTCAGACAAATAAAGGATGAAAAAAGTAAATGGCTGCAATTTATTCAAACAGCTCTAACAACATCCAAGCATTAAAAGAGTTATACTCTGACGATTCTTGGGTAATGAAAGACCTGGTCTTCGCCGGTAACCCCGCCTTGGCTCTTTTGCCTAAAGACGAGTCTGCCGAAGGTATGGCCGGTAAATCTTTCCCAGTTCCCTTAATCTATGGTAACCCTATGGGTCGTTCGGCTACTTTTGCAACTGCACAAAGTAACCAAACCGCTCCCTCACTTGGTGAGTTTTTTGTTACCACGATCTCCAACTATCAACTTGTGACTATCGATAACCGCTTTTTGGAAGCTACTGCTTCTAACTTGGGCGCGTTTATGGATGGTGCTACGCTTAACGTTAACGGTGGTATCAACAACATCACTAACGATTTAGCTCATGATATTTTCAACGATGGTTCTGGTAGCCGTGGATCTTATGGTCTTGGTAACGGTTCTATCAGTGCTGGCGTTATTACCCTTGATAGCGTTGCTCAAGCCGTCCAATTTGAAGTTGGTATGGTGCTTGTTTCCTACAGCGTGTCAGGAACAACTGCAACACAATCCACTGGTGCAAACCTTGGATATGTAATTGCTACTGACTACACTTTAGGCCTTGTAACCGTTTCAGCTACCCAAGGCGGAACTGCTGGTACACCTACTTCTTGGTCAACCGCTTTCCCCTATCTAGCTGTTGCTGGTGACGTTAACTTTGCATCTGGTGGTCTTGGATCATCTTTGATGCTGAAGATTGCTGGATTTGGTGCTTGGATTCCTCAAGTGGCTCCATCAGTTTCTGATAGCTTCTTTGGACAAAACCGATCAGTTAGCCCTACCCGTATGGCTGGTAACCGTTACAACGGTGCAAATGAAACAATTGAAGAAGCGTTGATCGACGCAGCTGCAATCGTTGCTCAAAACCGTTCGTCTGCTGGTTATCCCGATTATTGTTTTATGAACTTCGTATCTTACGCCGCTTTGCTTAAAACTCTTGGTAGCCGCGTTCAATACGTTGATGTAAAACATGATGAAATCGACATCAGCTTCGAAGGCGTTCAAATCATCACGGCTTACGGCAAAATCACCGTACTTCCTGATAGAAACTGCCCTGCACAAACTGCATACCTTATTTGCATGAAATCATGGAAACTCCGTACTTTAGGACGCGCTCCACGTATCCTGATCTATGGATCTTATGATTCAAACCAAGGTCTGCGTGTAGGAACTGCTGATGCCGTTGAAATTCGTATCGGATACTACGGCAACTTGACCTGTAACGCACCTATCGCTAACTGCGTTGTAAGTCTTGCTCAGTAATTAATCTTTTTCCTAATAAAATTAAGGCCCTGGGAGAAATCCTGGGGCTTTTTTATGTTTAGGGTAGGACATACACCCGTCTCTGATAGGACTGGTGTCCCATCAAGGTCGTGCCGGATGCTCTCCCCAGCTCTCGCCACTACCTGGCTATAAGCCAGCTACACTTGGGGATATTAAGGACACAGGTCTTATGGCAACGACGTGGATTAACCGAGGGCATCTTTATGCTCCGCACGTAACCCCAGTAATCGCAGATGTAAATTTCATTGTAGCTCCCGCTAATACAGGAGGTCTTGGTGTAACAAACGTTAACGGTCAAGCGGTAGCTAACGTGTTTATGAACACTACTGCTACCCCAGGTAAAGGCCCAAATGGCCAATTAAACCCCAACCCCGCTGCTGGTAACATTCTTATTCAAATGGCTGACAACTACACCCGGTTGTACAGCATGTCTGCTACTTTTCAAAGCCCCCTTTCTGGAACTAACTTAGCTGTTAATGCAACTGCATTGACCGTAGGTGCTGCTTATGTAATCAGCGTACTTGGTACTTCTACTGCTGCTGATTGGTTGGCATTAGGCGTTCCTTCAGGTGTTACACCCGCTGTGGGCGTTTCTTTTATTGCTAAAGTTACAGGTTCTGGTTCTGGATCCGGTCAAGTGCAAGTTCCCGCTACCGCCGGTTCAAACATTGACCATCTTGAAATCGTCGGAACTCCTCAATTAAGCCTTGGCCCTAATCCACTTGGTCCCTCACCTAATGTTGGTGGTTGGATTTTGTTAAGTGCACAAAAAGCAAACGCTTTGACTGCACCTGCTACAGGAACTCGTATCTACATCGAGATGTACTTGAATCAAAGTTCAGTAACTGTAGATAACGATTAATCATAATTAATTTCTAGGAGAATGATTTGGCTGGGTTAAGCGCAATCCCTCAGAGTGTAATACTCCAGACAGGGAATGCAGAAAACCTATTGACGTGGAACCTAGTGGCCGGTGCTACCAGCTACTCGGTTCAACGCTCAATTGATGGGGTTAATTGGACTGTGGTGGGATCTCCCACCGTTAACAGCTTCATTGACTCAACAGTCGTTGTAGGTACAACCTATTTCTACCAGGTTGCTAGTGTAAGTAGTTCAGGAACATCGGGATACGCTGTTTCAACTCCTACAAGCATTACGCCGTGCTTACCTGGCCAAATCAACCTCGGTTACATCCGTTATCTTTCTCAGCTACGAGCTGACAAACTTAATTCCAAATTCCTAACCACGGATGAATGGAACAGCAACATCAACCAGAGTATGTATGAATTATACGACATCCTGGTAACAAAATTTGGAGAGGACTACTTTCTTGCTCCTCCTTATGTTTTCAGCACTACAGGCCAAGCTACTTACCCCCTACCCGACGGATCTTCATCTTTTCCGCTTGTTGGAACTAGCGGCAACTATCCTGCTTTGTTTAAACTTGTTGGTGTAGATTGCGGTATAGCTGTAGGTAACAACGCTTGGGTAACTCTTCCAAGGTTTAATTGGACTGATCGTAACAAATTCGTCTATCCCCAACTTCAAGCTAATGCTTTAGGGGTGTTTAACCTTTCTTATCGCCAAATGGGTAACAACCTTTGGTTTATTCCTAGACCTTCAGCAGGCCAATACATCCAAGTCTGGTATGTGCCAGTTATGACACAACTTCTTCAAGATAGCGACATGCTTAATTTTAGCTTCTCCGGTTGGAGCGAATACCTAATCGTAGATGCCGCTATAAAGGCTTTGGTTAAAGAAGAGAGCTTTGATCAGGCTGCAGCCCTTGGACAAGTCAAGATGCAGCTTATAGAACGTATTAACACCACTGCAGCTAATCGTGATGTAGGTACACCTAACACAATTTCTGATACAAGGGCAAGCACAGGCTTCTTTAACGGCAACGGATTTTCAGGCAATTCATCTGGACAAGGTGGTTGGTAATGGCCATCTCAGTTGCATTACCTATTGTTCAAACTACTGATCGTAATGTAAACCAGTTGCAAACAAACATTAACCAAGCAATACAGCAAGTGGCCAATGCTGTATACCTTGTTACAATTATTGGTGAAATCAAACTTAGTCCTTTAACTTTAGCGCAATTTCAAGAACAATCAGGACCTCAATGGGTTCTTTGCAACGGGCAGACTTGCACAGGTTCTACATATTCCTCATTAACTAACAATCAAAAAGTCCCTAACATTTCAGATCTTAACGGTAGTCATTACTACATAAGGATCAACTAATGGCTAATACAGTTAAAACCCCTAACATGCAGCTTACATTACCAGTAGTTGGTTCTGATCCTGGACCTGACTGGGCAAACAATCTTTACAATGCGTTGGTCCAAGTAGATCAACATAACCATAGCTTAGGCAATGGTGTACAAATAAACGTTAACGGCCTTAACCTGACGGGCGATCTTACTATTAACAGCAATAATTTCACTAATGCCCGCAGTATCCGGTTTACCCCCAATTCCAGCCCTTTAGCTCTCGCTACTGATCTAGGATGCTTATATGAGTCTGGGGTTGATCTTTGGTATAACGATGGATCTGGTAACCAAGTAAGACTTACTTCAGGTGGGGTCGTTAACGCTACATCTTCCGGTATTGCCAATGGAACTGCGTCGGCTACATTTGTAAGCAGTGTCCTTGTTGTTAATAGCAACACATCTACACCCGCTAACATCCAGGTTGCTTCCGTGTTGTTAGGTAATAACGTAGCAAACTCTAAGTACTTGACTTTGCAACCACCTAGCGCAATGGCAGCTAACTACAGCGTTACTTTGCCAAGCATTCCTGCTCAAACATCCATTATGCAACTTGATACGTCGGGAAACATGGTTGCAAACCTTGTAGTGGATAACTCAAGTCTTCAAAACACGTCTAACACTTTGTCTGTAAAAGCTCAAGGTATTACCCAAGCCATGTTATCCCCAGTGACTGTAGCCACAACTGTTTCAGCCGGTGGCATGGCTATATCTAATTCCTCGGCATCATTTGTACAAACCACATCTACGTTGACTCCTGTAACTAACTTGTCTGTAACTATAACCACTACAGGTCGCCCAGTTCAACTCAGGATTATTGATGATGGCGTTAACAGCCTTATTGGTTCTGCTGGATCCGGTATGATTTTAAACGGAACTGGTAATTGTCAGGCAGCCGTGGCATTCTTTATTGGTTCAACTCAACTTACCTATCAACTCTACCAAGTAGCAATTGGTTCAGCGCTTGCTTCACAAGTAACCATCCCCGCCTCAGCCGTATCCCATACAGATGTCTCGGTTAATGGTGCTCCAGGTACTTATACATATACGGTTAAAGTTGCATTAGGGGCGGGAAATGCTCTTACCATGCAAAATTTAAAACTCCTCGCTAAAGAGGTTTAACGTGAAACAACCGTTGAACTTTAACTTTTCCCATGGGCTGGATCTTAAAACAGACCCTAAACAAGTTCCTGCAGGCAAATTCCTTAGCTTAGAAAACATTGTTTTTAATGCTGGTGGATTACTACAAAAGCGTAATGGATTTTCCCAGTTCACCGCGCTTAACGACATTTCCGCACGATATCTTACGACAATCAATAACAACTTGACTGCTATTGGTACGACTATTAACAGTTATGCCAGTGCATCAAATCAATGGGTAACCCGAGGAACAGTTAGCCCCCTTACTTTAAGCACCCTTAGTTTGATTACATCATCTACCAACCAAAGTCAGGTAGATATAGCATTGTCTACTTCTGGGTTTACATGCCTTGTTTACACAGATCAAAACAGCCTTAATCCCAACATACCTGCTTATAAATACGCTGTAGTAAGCTCTAAGACTGGCCAAAACGTGGTTATTCCGACTGCTATACCTGCTGCAAGCGGTGGAACCATTACAGGTGCACCTAGGGTATTTGTTTTAGGCAATTACTTTATAATCCTGTTTACAAACGTTATAACCTCTACTGCTCATCTTCAATACATTGCTATTAACATAAACAATCCTACACTTGTTTCAAGCCCTGTTGACGTAGCATCTGCTTATACACCAAGCACTGGCCTTAATTATGATGCCGTTATGGCAAATAATGCTTTATTTATTGCCTACAACACAGTTGCAGGGGGTCAAGCTGTTGATGTTGTGAGTTTAAGCAGTACACTTGTACTTACATCACCTATAAGTTTTACTGGATCTAAAGCAACACTTATGGGAATGTCAGTAGATAACACAGTATCTACAAACCCCATAATATGGCTTACATGGTATGATTCAACAAGCACCAACGGATTTGCAGCAGCTGTAAGCTCAGCTCTTGTAGTACTTCATGCCCCTATACAGATTATTACTAGCACCGTTGTGGCTAACATTACGTCGGTAGCTAACAACAATCTTTTAGATGTATACTATGAAGTTACAAACAGTTACGGCTATGATTCTACAATTAATTCTAATTTTATAAATCATGTGTCTGTTACTTACCCCTCAGGCTCTGTAGGAGCTGTAAGCACAATTATTAAATCAGTTGGTTTAGCCAGTAAAGCGGTTACACTAAATTCAATAAACTACATCCTAACTACTTACAGCTCGTTGTATCAACCGGGTTATTATTTAATTAACGCCACAGCAAGCACTGCAGCTAATCCAATGGTTGTTGGAAAACTTGCTTATCAAAATGGTGGGGGTTATTTAACTACCGGTCTTCCTAACATGGTGGTTAATACAACTAACGGCACACTTACAGTTCCTTATTTGTTTAAAGATCTTATTACATCTGTAAATAAAACAACTAATACGCCGACAGGTACCCAAACTGCAGGCATTTATAGCCAATTAGGCATAAATTCAGCTACGTTTACTATCGGGATTCAAAACTACGACACAGCTGAAGCTGCTAACACACTCCATATGTCTGGTGGATTCCTCTGGATGTATGACGGTCTTTTGCCAGTAGAGCATAACTTTTTTGTCTACCCGGATAATGTAGAAGGAACTCCCATCAATTCTGGGGGATCTATGTCCTCTCAGCAATACTACTACCAAGCCATTTATCAATGGACGGACAATCAAGGTAACATTCATAACTCCGCTCCCAGTATTCCTATCCTTATTGACATGAGCTCGACAAACAAAGCTTTTACACAACCTACTGCAATTACAACTACTGCCACCTGGTCTTTGGGTGCAACTTCTATAACTGTTGCTTCAGCTACAGGGCTACGTGTTGGGCAAGTTATTACTGATACTTCTACTCCATCAAGCCTTCAAGCAAATACAACTATTACTAAAATCTCTGGAACTACGGTTACAATATCCCTTCCTACAGCAGCAGCTAGTGCTGGCGATACTATTAGCACTGTTACTATCAATTCAGCAACAATTAATATTCCCACTTTGCGTTTAACATATAAAATCTCAAGTCCAGTAAAAATATTGGTATACCGATGGTCGACCAGTCAACAAAGCTACTACCAAGTGACTAGTATATCTACACCCCTTATGAACAACTTGGCTGTAGATTATGTTACTTTTACCGATACATCTTCTGACAGTACGATTTTAGGTAACAGCCTTATTTACACAACCGGTGGAGTTGTAGAAGACGTAAACGCCCCATCCACTAACCTTATGACTTTGTGGCAAAGCAGGTTATTTCTTGTTGATGCTGAAGACCCCAATCTCATTTGGTTTTCCAAACAAATCATCGAAAACACGCCTGTAGAAATGAGTGATCTTTTTACAATCTATGTTACACCTACCTCAAACGTGTCGACTGGACCCATTACTGCTATTAGCGCTATTGACAGTAATCTTATTATCTTTAAGAAAGATGTCATTTATTACATCTCTGGTGCTGGGCCTGATAACACTGGAGCTAACAATCTGTTTACTGATCCTCAGGGTATAACCTCAGTCGTAGGTTGTATGAACCAAAACAGCATCGTAAACATTCCTACAGGAATTCTTTTTCAAAGTGATAAAGGCATCTGGTTATTGGATAGGTCTTTGCAGACTTCTTATCTTGGCGCACCAGTTGAACAACTTACATTAGGCGCTAACGTTGTAAGTAGCACGCTTGTTCCTGGAACAAATCAAGTAAGGTTTGGTCTTGATACAGGAATTACAATTGTATATGATTATTACTACAATGAATGGTCAACTTTTAACGGTATACCTAACACTTTTAGCACTATATACAAAAACCTTCACACCTTTGTTAATTCTTATGGCCAAGTCTTTCAAGAAACACCTAATGTTTATTTGGATGGATCTAATCCAGTCCTTATATCTTTTACCACATCGTGGTTAAATCTTACAGGTATTCAAGGATTTCAAAGAATTCATGAATTTAACTTGCTTGGTACATATTACACACCACATATACTTAACATTGGTGTGGCATATGATTACCAATACCCCACTCAACAGGTGTTAATACAACCTAGCAACTATAGCCCGCCTTTTGGTTCAGACCAACTTTATGGCCAATCTAGCCCATTTGGCGGTCCTAACAACTTAGAACAATGGCGAATTTTTACCCAAACACAAAAATGTCAGACTTTTCAAATCTCTCTTTCAGAAGTGTTTGACCCTACTTATGCTACTACTCCCGGTGCAGGTTTTACCCTGTCTGGTGTTAATTGCGTTATTTCAACCAAAGCTGCTTACCGACCAATCAGTGGCGCCAATTCTGCAGGGTAGGACGTTTAACCGTATTAGAGGCTTATGGACCATTCTAAGAAGCTCGATTTCATACATAAGATGACCAAACTGGGTCTTCAGCATTTTGATACAGGGGGTCTAGCTGGACAAGCCGGTAACCTTCTTGGTATTAATGACAATTACACAGCTTCTGCACTTACTCCAGGCACATCATCAACCCAATTAAATAACGCCTACCAAGGTGTCCAAAACGATTTAGGACAATCCTACAACCAATCCCAAGCACTTAATGGTGGTGTACAAGCCGGGGCCAACCAACAGGCAGCATTGGCTCAACAACTTCAAGCTCAAGCTAATGGTCAAGGCCCTAACGTTGCTCAAAACCAACTCAATCAAGCTACAGGCGCTAACGTTGCTAACCAAGCAGCGCTTATGGCTGGTCAACGCGGTTCATCTTCAAACGTTGGTTTACTCGCACGTCAATCTGCCCAACAGGGTGCAGCTACTCAACAAAATGCTGCAGGACAAGCTGCTACACTTGGTGCTCAACAACAACTTGCAGCCCAATCTGCTTTAGGTAACCTGTCTGCTCAACAAATAGCCCAAGGCCAGTCTAGCCTTCAAAACGATATGAATGCTCAACAAGGTGAACAAAGCATTCTTCAACAAGCTAACTCAAATTACAACACTGCTACAAACAACCAGTCTCAAATCAATGCATCTGTTAATGCTGCTAATCAACAAGCATCTAACGGTTTGTTATCAGGTTTAAGTGGTGCCGTTTCAGGTGTTACTGGTATGATTGGTTCCCTGTTTGCTCAAGGCGGTCAAGTAGGCGCTCCTCAAAGTGCGGTGGGTAGATTCTTGAATGACAATTCAAGCAGTCAAACGTCTTCTATGTCACAGAACTTAAGCCAATCAAGCCAAAAACTTGGTCAAAACATTGCTAACGCATTTAATAGCATTTCATCTAATTCAACTCCAAGCTTTTCCAAGCAAAACAATTCTATTCCTAAAGAAGCAGCTTCAATTATGGATACAAGTTCTGCACCTCAAATGATGTCAGCTATGGGTGATAGTATGATGATGGCTGCCAAAGGTGGGCCTGTTAAACAAATGCAAGCCAAAGGCGGCAAAGTCAAAGCCGATACCAAGGAAGAAAAAGCCAAGGTTAAAGGTAACAGTTACAGCAATGATACAATCCCCGCAATGCTTTCTGAAGGGGAAATAGTTCTTCCTAGAGAAGTAACTCAACATCCTAATGCTCCTGAAATGGCTGCTGAATTTGTTCGTCAAACACTTGCTAAGAAAAGAGTTAAGTCTAAATGAAGCCTATGGCACTTAACATGAGTAAAATGAAAAAAGTGGCTGGGGATAAGCACTCATCTACTTTTCAACATGATGATGGCCACATGATCAAAATAGCCCATTCTGCTTTGCCGGCACTTCAACGCAAACAGATGGAAAAGCTTCCCATACACCCACAAAAAATGGCTGATGGTGGTCTTCCTTCATCCTTTGACGATTTTGTAAGTTCAGTTAAACAAAGCTTCGCTGCACCTTCACCTACTCCTTCAGGTCCTACACAGGATGAAAAGAACGAAGCAATTCGTAAACAAAACCGTCAAAACTTTGACAATCCATCTAACGATAGGTCAGGTGGATTTGCTAAAGGCGGTATGGTTAAAATGGCAGATGGTGGAGATCCTGAATTAAACCAGGACAGCTCTGATACAGTTCAAATTAACCCAGGTGATTTAAGTGGGCCACAACAACCTAGCAATGCCGAATGGTCTGATCCAGTCGCAGATGCAGGTAAAACAAACATAATGCCACCTTTACCGGAATCTGAAAGCCCAACACAGCCTCAACAACAACCCGTTTCTCAAACCCAACCTACGTCTAATGGTCTTCCTAACCTTGAACAAAGTACTAGGGATGAACTTGGTGCTATTAAACAAAAAGGTAACCTTGAAGCGCAACAAAGTGCAGCTGATGCAAATGCCTTGCAATCCGATATGGATGCGCGTAAAGGCTTTGAAGCAAACGTTCAAACAGCCAACCAAGAAGCCCTTAAACACCAGCAAGATCTTTTAAACGACATGGCCCAAGGTCATATAAACCCAGATGCTTACATACAAAACATGGGTTCAGGTCAAAAAATATCTACGGCTATTGGATTACTTCTTGGTGGGATTTCAGTAGGTCTAGGCGGTAAATCTAATCCTGCTATGGATTTTCTTAACAAGGAAATAGATAACAACATAAGAGCTCAACAAGATAACCTAGGCTTAAAGAAATCTGTGTATGAAGGCTTTCACCAACTATATGGTGATAACGTTTTAGCGCAAAATGCTACTCGTGCCGCTATGGCTGGGCAACTGGCACAACAGATTCAACTCAACGCAGCTAAAATTGGCACGCCCATGGCTATAAATAACGCCAAGATAGCTTCAGATCAACTCCTTGCTCAAAGCCAAACAGCCCTTATGCAAAACAGTATGCGCCAAGGTGTTCTTAAACAAATGCAAGCTGGTGGCACAGGATTAAATGCGCATGATCTTGCTACTGCAGGTTTTATGAGTCCAGAACAGGCAGAAAAAGAACAAACATCTATTGATGCACAAAAGACTGCTGTTGCTCAAGCCAATAACATCCTTGATCAAATGGATAAAACACAGCATTTAAGTAACAGGGTTATGAATCCTATTCAATCCCATAGTGAAATGGAAAACCTTAAAGCGCAACTTGTTAACACGGTTATGGCGGCATCTCCATCTAAACGCCTTAACCCAGAAGCTGTTAAACTTCAGGTAGAACCTTTTGTAACTAAACTTACAGAGAATGAAACAACCCGCGCTCATGCCCGTCAAGGCTTACTTAATGTGATTAAACAATCAGCTGACCCTACGCCTGTTATGAGCCAATACGCCAAAGGTAGTTTACCTAATTACACAGCCCCAGCAGCACCTGAAGCTTCTATCCCCATGCTTGCTCCTAACGGTCGTTCAGTTATGGTTCCTCAATCGCAAGTGCAGAATGCGCTTAAACAGGGCGCTAAGAAAGTCAACTAATGGCTGACGATACGTCAACCCCTATAGATTGGAATAGTCTACCTGCGACTAGCCCTCAAGCTAGCGATCCAAACGCTATTGATTTTAATCAACTTCCTTCTGCAACTCCAGAAGACCTTGGTAATGCTAAATACGCTACCCCCGTTCAACAAGGTATAGGGGCTTTAGAAGCTGCTGCACGCGGAGTAATAGGTCCTTTAGCGCCTGCAGCTGAAACTGCTTTAGGAGTTAATCCTGAAGGCATTCTTGGTCGTGAAAATGCAACCGACAACACCTTTTCTAATACTGCTGCTAACATAGCCGGATTAACCGGCTCTGCTCTCGCTAGCTTTGGGTTAGCTCCTGAAGCCCGTGCTGTTGGTGAAGGCGTGGCGGCCCTAGCAGGTATTGGTGAAGGTTCCACAATAGCTAAAATTGCTTCACGCGGTGTTCAAACCGGCGCTGAAATGGCCGCTTTATCTACATCTGACGAATTAGGTAAAATGGTGCTTAACGATCCTAGTCAAACGGTTGGCTCAGCTGCAGTTAACATAGGACTTAACGGAATTTTAGGTGGAATCGTTGGTGGTGGCTTAGGTGCTATATCACCATTATGGGAATCCAGTGCTGAAAGCGTAAAAGCCCCAAGTCTAATAAATGATGCCAAAGCTCAGTATGAATACCGTATGACTAACCCAGATCCAGCCACTGCTGCTATTGGTGAACTCCAAGGCCGTATGCAGGAAATGGATAGCCTTACTGGTATGAAAACTGAACCCCTTATGGCGGCATTACCGGAAGCAACCCCAGAAGCTACAGCAAAGATTGATGCCCATCTTCAAGATATATCAGATACCCTTACATCTAAATTAGAAAAAGCTGCTAAAGATGTAGACCTTAAATCCGGCGTACCCTCAGTAGCTCAAAAGCTTGATGCATTCCATGATGCCATTACAGCCCCAGATGCAAACTTTGCTACCAAATTCCAAGCCCTTGATAAACTTAAAACCGACCTACAGGCTTATGCTAAATACAACGGATCTGTGGAACAATCGGCGTTAGGTAGGCTTGGTCGTGATATGGCTGCGGGTATTCGCCCTGCACTTGAAGACAGCTCTGTATGGGGCCAAGCCGGTAACATCCAACAACAAGCCAATAAAGCAATTTCAGACTTTCTTACATCTAACAAAGACCTTGTTAGTAAGTTTACCTCTAAACTTGGCGGTGATGCTGTAGTTGACCCTAACAAAGTAGGGTCATTCATTAAACAATCCGCTAAAGGAACAGCTGGGCTTAAAGGCTCAGTAGTCGAAAACTACCTTAATAACTCAAACAAGTTAGCTGATACGCTTAAAGGAATATACCATGATGCAGGCCTTAATATCCCGGATGAAGTCAATCTTAACCCCACTCCTGTCCTCAATAACTCTTTGGAAAAGTCAACTCCTGGCAGTAAGCTCGGCGATTGGCTCTATGATAAAGGCAGTTCGGAATCTCTCGGGCATGGCGTTGCTGGTGGTCTTGGTTATCTCCTTGGTAAGCCTCTTGGTCATGGTGAAATTGGTGCTATTCTTGGCGAGCGTCTTTTAGGTAAAACTTTTGCAAGTTTAGCTAAGCCAATGCTTGAAAATGCTACCAACCACATAGCACTCAAATCTACGGCTAACTATCTTGCAGATGCATCACGAGGATCCTCTGCCATCATAAACGCTACCAAAGCATTGTTTAAATCAAGCAGTCAAGTTATACCAATGCAACTTATACCTACTGCAGCTTCGGTTAAAGAACTTAGTAACAACATAGACCATATGGCTCAAAACTTCCAAGATCAAATGAAAGTAGGCCAAAATGTATCTCATTACCTACCAAATCATGCACAAGCAGCTGCAGCTACCGCAAGTTCAGCTATAGGCTATTTAAGCAGCCTTAAACCCCAACAAGCCATGAATTCACCCCTTGATAACCCAGGAGTTGTTAGCAAAGCGGCTGAATACCGATATAACCGCCAGCTAGAAATAGCTCAACAACCCCTTATGGTTCTTAAACACGCTGCCGAAGGTACCCTTATTCCCCAGGATTTAACCACTATTAAAACGATTTATCCGGCTTTGTTTAGTTCAATTCAAGCAAAAGTGGGCCAAGAGTTGATTGAAGCTAAATCTAAAGGCTCTATTATCCCCTACAAGCAACGATTAGGCCTATCCCAGATACTAGGTCAACCCCTAGACTCTACAATGACTCAAGGGGCTTTACAGAGCGTTATAAACGCTAATTCGGGTGCCCAAGCTGCTGCTGCAAATCAGAAAACTTCCCCACACCCCCATAAACCTTCCCAAGCAACCCTTAATCAAATGAATAAGACTAATGCAATGTACGCAACTCCTATTCAAGCCCGCGCTGAACATAAGGTCCAATCTTAGGGGACGTACAGCCGTTATATGAGACTTAGGCCATGAGCCTTTTACCCATGAGGAGTATCAATTGAGTTCCCGCCCTATAATCCCAGCTAATTCAAATAACCCTATTGTTAATGCGGCTAGTATGGCATCACAGGTTATTTCCCCTGTAACGATCATTCAAAGCCTTCCTGGCTTATCTTATGATATTGCATGGACTGGTACCCCTGTAGGCACCTTTGCTGTCCAAGTCAGTAACACCTATTCTGAAAATAACGACGGGTCTGTAAGAAATCCGGGTAATTGGAATACAATCCCCCAATCTGCTTTTCAAGGTGTTTACCCAACCCCTTCAGGAACTTCAGGCAATGGGTTTCTTGATCTTACGGTTACACAAGCTTACGCAGTGCGTCTTGTTTATAACCCGACCTCCTCAACTGGTAATCTTACAGTAGTAACCTCAGGTAACGTGCTCTAATGGCTGATAATGGATACGCAAAATATAGCGGGTTTGGCGGAGGTTCTGGCTCTAGTGCTGGTGTCTCTAGTCTTAACTTACTTACTGGCGGGTTAACCCTTGTAGGCGGTACTGGAATAACAATTACTCCGGTCGGTAGCAACATAACTATTGCTTCTACTGCAACTGGCGTTACATCTGTTGGATTAGTTGATTCAACAGGGTTATTTACTATTTCCGGATCACCTGTAACATCTACAGGTAACTTGACGTTAGCAAGCCTTAATTCTCAAACCGCTAACAGGGTTTTTGCTGCACCAAATGGATCTTTTGGTACACCTGGATTTAGGGCCCTTGTTGCTGCGGATATTCCTCCTGTTACTAATGTAGCCGGCGGTGTTGCAGGATCATTGCCTTACCAAACAGCTACCAGTGCAACTGGTATGCTTGCTATAGGTAGTGCTAACCAAGTTCTTACTGTCGTAAGCGGATTACCTTCATGGCAAAATGCTACTGCTGGGTTTGCTAACCCAATGACAACATTGGGCGATATAATTTATGAAAACTCTACACCCGCACCTGCAAGACTTGCTGGTAATACAACTTCAACAAAAAACTTTCTTACCCAAACCGGTACAGGGTCTGTTTCAGCAGCACCTGTATGGGGAACAATTGCTGTAGGTGATGTTCCTACTCTTAACCAAAACACCACAGGCACTGCAGCTAACATCACAGGTACAACTAATGCTACACTTACAACTTTGTCAGCCCTTACAACTGCGTCTTCTCTTGCTTCTGTAGGAACTATTACTTCAGGTACATGGTCTGGAACAACTATTGCCGTCAATAAAGGCGGAACAGGAGTAACCGCTGTTACTACCGCCCCAACAGCAACTTCATGGGCTGGATGGGATTCCAATTTAAACCTTTCAGCTAACAACATAATTGAAGGGTTTGCAACTACTGCAACTTCAGGGGGTACAACAACTTTAACGGCTGCCAGTGCTTATTCCCAGTATTTTACTGGTACTACAACACAGACTGTTGTACTTCCATCTACGGGCGTTGTAGCTGGTCAGCAATTTTTTATTGTTAATAAAAGCACCGGTGCAGTAACAGTACAAAGTTCAAACACTAATACAATTCAAACAATGTATACTGGTAACCAACTTCTTGTAACTGCGCTAGTGGCGGCCCCAACAACTGCCGCTAACTGGTCAAGTTCTTACCAAGCAACAAATACTGTTCCTGTATATTTAGGCGGAACTGGAATGACATCCATTACCGCAGGTTCAATACTTGTAGGTGCTGGTACATCTACACCAACACTTGTTGCTCCTAGTACATCAGGTAACGTACTTACGTCTAACGGATCTACATGGGTATCTCAAGCCCCAAGCACAGCACCCGGCACAACTTATTACAAAGGGTATTACCCAAGTTCTACATCTAATTATTGGTCTACAACTTCAGCAAGTTTTACTAACTTTACAGTTACCGGGACTATACCTTCACCTACAGTTCTTGTTAACTCCGGTTTTACTACACCGACTTTACCAACAGGTAATTTACCCGGTATTACTTTTACTGCACCAAGAACCGGTGTTATTGAAGTTCAATTTAACGTAAATACATTGTTATCCGCCGCACAAGCGTCGGATATTAGACTTATAGAAGCAAACTCATCCACTATTTTAGATTACGGCTCTATTGGTAACATTTCGGTGATAGAAGAAGCTATGATGATTACGATGAATGGGTATTTTCCAGTCACGGCGTCTACAAGTTACACATTTAAAGTTCAAGGTCAAACTAATGCAGGCACGGTATACATTGGTTCAACCAGTGTATTTCTTGGGCTTAGTATGGCTATGAAATACATTACTTAAGAAGGATATATGGCTTTAAAATTAACCCGTGAACAAATTCCAGACAATTCGATTTTGGATCTTAATAACAAGCAGACTTACTTAGGAAACACGTTTGTAGCTTCTGTTCCTACAACCCTTACGGTTGGTACAACTGAAACACCGGTTATGCTTCTTAGTAACCCGGCAACAAACTTGGTTAGCATGTTTAACTTCATAAGGAAAATGAGTTGTTTGACTGCATCACAAAGCATTGTGTTTAAGGTGTATGCAAACCCCACAGTAACTACAGCCGGTACAGTAATTACTCCCGTTAACCTTAGAATTAATTCAGCATCGCCTGCTAGTCAAATGAGTGTTAGTTATTCACCGACTATATCGGCTAACGGTACAGTTATGACAGCTTTGCCCAGCCTTGCTTTTGCAGCCAACGTTTCTAACGTACTTCTTATGGTTGACCCGGGTAATAGTCTTCTTGTAACCGCCACAGCTAGTGCAGCCGCTACAGCACTTGAAATAGAACAGATTTGGTATGAACTCTAATAATGTTAAACTTGATAAAATTATTGAACGGATAGGTAAAATAGATTCTACCTTGTCTGCTCAACACATCACCCTTCAGGATCATATTCGTAGAACTGAAATTCTTGAGAAGGAAATAGTACCCCTTACTAAAAACATGAACATGCTTCAAGGGGCGGTAAAACTTATTGCATTGGCTGGGGTAATAGCTACAGTAGTTGAAGCTATTCACAGTATGTTTAAATGAAAGACTTTTTTTTACGCACCGTTTATTTTTTTCATATAACGGATGGCAAGGGTCAACTGGATCTTACTGATTTAAGTTTTATGTTGGTTGTAGGAAAAATAATTCTTACACCTGGAATTGATTGGACAGCGGTTTGCGCTTTAGTACCGGTAATTCTTCAGCAGATGCATCAAAAACAAGTTGAATCTCGAGTTGAAATTCATTCTATTACTACCACTACATCCGAAAAACAATAGCCAACACTACTATAAATACAAGACTAATACCTAAAGCAAAACAATCCATTTCAGTCATTTCAATTTCCCATAAACTGTAAAATGGTATCTTTTTTCACCTGTTGGCAGTATCTCCTGTTTCTGGGATTCTTTATAGGTGTAGCCGGGAGCCCAATTTTCTTCTATTGCTTGTTGGGACATTTCAATTTTAACCTGCTCAATAATTTTTGATTTGGGAAGATTAAAACCATCAGTTATTGAAAATTCATATAGTTTTATAAATTGAAGTTTATTCATTTTTTAATACCCAATACATTACAATCGCGTATAAAACAAAAACGATGAAGAAATCAAAAACTATGAAGCTAGCGATTATTTCACTTTTGCTAGGATGAAAATTATTTGCAATAAGATTAGCAGTATAAGTAGACATTGCAAAGCCTCCGGTTGAATTGGCACATCCATTGTGCGAATAAGCGTATCGCGCACGTAATCGTACATTACTGATCTTGTACAACGCAATTAGGAAGTACGGTAAAATTACATGCACTGCCTACAGCTTGGGATGTATATTCTCCAGGGGGAATCAACGCAAGAAACCCGTTGTATTGGCTGTAGACTGCGTAGATTGATCCATCAATACAAAGACCAGACTCTGGAAATGTATTGGGATAGGTCGGAGTCACACCCTGACAGAATTGCACAGGAGTAATTGTTGTACCATCTAAACCCTGTGGGCCCATTTGGCCATTCTGACCATTTTGTGCTCCGCCACACCCTACTGCTGTAATAATTACACTTAGCATTAATAAAACCTTCATAAAACTAATCCTTTTTAACCAAGTTATAAAACATTATTCCAAGAATAAAACCCCAGAACATACTCAGTCTCCAAACACAAGGTACATCGCCAAACCAATTGCCATGCCGATAATCATAAAACACCTAAAACCGTGTTTAGGGCAAAATGAATGCTAAGCAGCAAGCCTACTAGTACTGCGTACCCTAGGATTAACAGTGTGTCGAACACTTTTAAACTCATTGGACCCTCCCTTAAACTTCGCCCCCTCTAAAGTAATTATATAAGGACGATTGTTATTTCTGAGTCCAGAATAGTACAGTTTGGTAATAATTGCAAAGGTTATTAGTGCAATAAGTGCAATCATCATAATTCCCTACCCTCTACATAGCATATGCTGCATTAGTAATGTGAACGTTATAGTTGATATAACGGTCAGTATAACTACGCAGATAACCAGTATTCGATACAATTTTACTGAGTCCATAAAACCTCCTTTCAATTAAGGAGGCTATCATTTTCGTTTAATTAAGCAACCTTTTTAAATGGAATAAATCTAGGTCCATGCTCGTCAATAAAACCTACTCCAAGCGTCCATCTTGACGTTGTATTCGGGCGGTAGCGAAGTGGCTCTGAATCTTCATCAGCAAGGAATCCTGCATTAAGTTCCCAAATAGTCGTACCGTCGCGCTGCTCATATACAACGCCGCCAGTGTGGCTATGACCAACCACTGTACGTTTCCCAAAAAACCGGCTATGATCGCCAAGTTTGCTTCGATAACCGTGAGTAAACACAATATCCCCAATCCTAAGCTCTTCCCGATCGTCATAAATAGTTTTAACCCCTTTAAAAGTATACAATTCATTCATAAAACCTTGGAAAAGTTCCTGTGCTTCTGGTACTTTTTCTGCTATGCGTTTAGCGAGGCGAACATCATGATTTCCGAGAATTTGAAAGCACTTAACACCCTTATGTGCTTTTTGGACAGCATCCCACATATCTTTGGCGGCTTTGATGCCCCGACTGAGCTCTTTTTGGGGAAGATCAACATTTTTTTTAGTAAATCTGGAGAATGCGTATTGATCATAAAGATCCCCAATTTGGATGACATGCGTAGGCTTGAGAGTGTGAACAAGCTCAAGTGCCTTCTTGAGAGCACGCTTATTATGGAATGGGGCATGCAAATCCCCGAAGATTAAAATCCGATTCTTCATTTCATCCTTACCTTCTCAAAGAGTGATATTACTCCTTGTTCCCCTTCGTCCTGGAGGACCTGATTGAAGTCCTTATCCAGAAGTACTAGTGTAACACGCTTATGTAATTTTAACAAATGCTGTTTAAGTTGATCCCCAAAAACTACCCCAGGGGCATCCTTATCAGCAAATATAGTTATTTTTTCATAGTTCAAATAGTGTTTGATGTATTTCATAAAATTTGTCGCAGGACCCGGGCTACACACTTTGTAGTCTCCAAATACCACATTATATAAGGATATGGCATTAAGCTCTCCCTCCACGATTAACAAGTGCTTTGATTTACTCTCGTATTGGAACAGAGGTGGATTGATTCCAGCTGGCGCTATATATCGTGATAATCCACTGGTAGTACGACGTTTATAGTACTGATCTAATGGCCAGAGGATGTAGTATCCAGTGTTGTCATACGGTAATTCCAATCCACGTATAAGTTTTGTAGGAAGAGTTTTTATACGTGCAATAGCAGCACCCACATCTGTTTTAACAACACTTTGGGTAGGAAGTATGTAATCCCCATTTACTACCTCTGATGAAGGCACATGGGCCCCACAGGTGTAACAATGAGCCCAATTGCCGTAGATGCGCATACTTGGAGTATGGTCATCATGAAATTTACAAAGGATTAATTTACTCATGCAGCCTTCTTTAGGTATTCATGTACCAACCTAGCTGTTTCTAAATTGTGTTTACCTACAAGGAATTTATTACAACGGAAGCACAGTAACCCGCGCACCTTACCATTTAAATGATCATGATCAACGGATAGTCTACGCTTAAACATTTTCTCAGATTTCTTGCAGATGGCACATGCTCCACCTTGAGCTTTCATCATAGCTTCTCGTTGAGCCCATGTAATACCGTATTTGGCCATGTAATATTTATCTAATTTAATAACTTCTTTTTTAGTCATGATAAAAGCGCCTCTGGTATAATATTTATAAGGCTTTCAAGACCTTTACCATGTTCAAGGTAATAGCGTATGGTTTCATGCCCTACAAGCCATACATAATACCCTGTGCCCGTATTAAAAAACACGTAGCCCCCTGAAACCCGTAAACCCATGCGTGTTAACTTGGACCCCCAGGCTATTTGCTCATTAATAAGTCGTTCGTCATACGCCTTAATAGTTTCTGGGGAAGCCTTTTTTTGAAGGGCAAAAGCCTGTTCTTTAAGAAGTTTTTGGGTGGTCACTTCATGCTTAGCAAGTATGCGTTTAATAATTGGTAAAAGCTCTAGGCTTTCTTCAAGTGTAAAGGTGATGTTGTCTTGGTTGATTTTAATCAAGCTCCCCATAACCATCCCCTTTCCCTTTAAACCCTTGGTCAACGAATTTACATTGAGCGGCCACGTATTTCATTGGAACGCTACCAGTAGGTCCGTTTTTATTCTTCGCTACAATTACCTCCGCCTCAATCCCCTCGCGATGGATAAGGAGTACGACATCAGCGTCTTGTTCCAAGCTGCCCGATTCTTTGAGGTCCGATAAAACTGGTTTTTTGTTTTCTCTAAGGTCTCCATTGCGGTTAAGTTGGCTAGCCACAACGACCGGTATTCTGAGTTCTTTAGCAAGAGCTTTGAGTTCACTCGATATTGCTCCGACATCTTCCGCTCGTGATACTTTACGCTCAGACTTAATAATTTGAATATAGTCAATAAATAGAGCCGAAAGAGGTTGTTTCTTATGTTGCATCCTAGCTCGATCACATATTTGGTGAACATTGAGTCCCCCTTCGTCATCGATTACACAATTAAAACTCTTGACAATCTTTTGGGCTTCGCGTAACTTGTCTTCATGAATAAGACCATGCTGAATCAAGCTCATAGATACATTAAGTACGGCCGCAGTTTGTCGTGTAGCTATCGCTTCATGCCCATCTTCAAGACTAATTACATGCGACTTGCCGGTTTTACCGATGTTGGTTGCAAGGTTAAAAAGAAGTGCCGATTTGCCCATACTGGGACGAGCACCTATAAAGATAAGCTCCCCGCGGTTACGTTTAAAAATAAGCATTTCATCAAAACTATGGAATCCCGAAGGGAGGACATCGATTTTTAAATCTGAAACGTTGTAATCACTTAGCTGTTTTCCTGGATACAGAATTTTGTCTATTTGTTCTGGGTTTGATTTTACGAGACTTATTAACTCGTTTGTTTTCATACTTCTCTTTCCCTACTACACGCACAACTATTAACCCCGAATTTTTATTTACCACCGCATTTACACCCCGTTCTCATAAGAGTAATCATTTTGCAGTCACATTTCTTTTCGGCAGAATTTACAGGGTCTTTAGTAGAAAGATCGAATTCAAAATTTTGGTTGCTGTATATTTGATTAAAAATATCCGTTTCTTTTTGTTTATCCAAGTAATCTTGAAGTGTTTTAATGTCATCTTGAAGATCATTTGGATCTATTTTGTAAGACAAAGTGTAACGATCACCCCAAACCCGTAAAATTTCTTTTAAAGACGTATAAGGATTATAATAATCTGGATTTCCTTTCCAGGTAAATCCAGATCCTGTAAAAATTGCTTTAAAATCTTTACCAATTTTATACGCAAAAATCAATGTCATTCTAACACCGTCCATTTTACCCTGTACTCCCGTTTAGTCCAATACGTTACTGCATCGGGTAAATCCGTAAATTCATGGGATTTGGTCCATACTCGATTTGAACTGGGGCGGTACATAACAACTATGTCTCCGTTTTCATCCAGTTCTTCGGTAATTTCAAGAAACAGGTTTTTATTAGTTTTATTTACCATAACAATAACCATACCACGAAGTTCACCATTAGATTTACGATTAAGACTGACTATACGAGCACTCATAAACCCACCGCCATCATTAAGACTTTTTCTTCGTTTTCTGTGTAAGGACTTGTAAGAACACTACGTTTGCATTCACAAAGCCAAACGTGTTGTGCGGCCTCATGATCGTTTTCTTGGCAATTAACACATTTAACGGGAACTTTGGTGTAAATTTTATTACAGACTTTACAGATTACTGCTTCCATTGGACCCTCCTGACACACTTAGAATAACGCTACTAGTCGTTACTAGCAAGTAATTTTTTTGCAGCCATTACTTTCTTATAGTATGTATTTAATTCAGGGTGTTTAGGATGTCTATAGCCTGCATTATAACAGATTAGATAAGTTTCTTGTTTTTTGGTTGGGCAGTGAAGCTTCCAGTATTTGAGTTCTGATATTCCCGTTTTAACATTGTATATGGCATTATAACGTAGCTTTTTCCCCCCAAAACGGAAACTAAGCTGGAAAAGTCCAACATCTCCAGTTGGTCCCATTGCTCTTGGGTTAAATCTAGATTCGACTTGTACCACAGCACGGGCAAGGTCCGTATCAACACCTTGACGAATACTTTCATTCTTGATAAGAAGTTCATAGTATTCCCTTTCATTAAGTTTTACTCCAGTATTGGAGAGGACCGTAGGGCTTACAAGTAACAATGTACTTAAGATTAAGAAACGCATTTGGCACCCCCATACAGTTAATTATACCCTGTATAGACTGCTGCACATAATCATTTCTTACTTCACACACTACTTCATCGTGTACTGTAAATAATAGTCTTCCATAATCATTACTGACTAGATAGTCTTGAATAAGGTAGGAAGCCATATTAGTCATATCGCTTGCAGGACCTTGAATCTTGAAATTCCAGGCTTGGCGTTGTTGACGAAACAGCTCGAATTTATTGTTGGCTTTAGGAAAATGGCGAGTTCTGCCAAAAATGTTTTTTACGTAGCCAAACTGTTCAACATCTTTATTAGTTCTTTCCTTAAGTCGTCTGGCACCTGGATATAAATCCCAGTATTTGTCAAAGACACGCTGAGCCTCTGTTCGTGAGATGGCAAGAATTTTACTAACTTTGTCTGTGCCAGCTCCATATTGGAGAGCGAAGTTGAGAGTTTTAGCCACATCTCTGGGTATTCCAAGTCCGTGTGCTGTAATGTCATGTTTGCTTGCTCCATCTAAAATGATTTTAAGTGTGTTAGGATCATGTGTAAGATTAGCTTCTACGACCACCTCGAGTTGAGAATAATCAGCTCCGACAATTGATCTGCCAGTGTCTGGTATAAAGAAATTACGGATTGGCCCATCAGTTGGTAAATTAGCAAGATTAGGATTAGAATGACTAATCCTTCCGGTATCAGTCCCACTAACGTTGAAGTGTGGGTAGATGCGGCCATTCTCAACCCTCTCTTCCAAACCTTTAATGAATGTTCCATAAATACTTTTTACCTCTTTGTATTTAACAATGTTTCGTATTCTTGGATATTTGTTAACAAGTCCGTTAAGTGTGTCATAAGATGTTGAGGGATTACCTTTCTTAGTTTTTTCTTTAATTGCGAGTCCAAGGTATTCTTTTCCATACAGCAAGGTTTTAAGATTTGTGTCAGATGCAAAATTAAATTCAGGGCGTTGGACATTTTGTTTTCCACGATCTGAAGTTCGCTTGTCAATTTCCTCGCTCCATTTTTTAAGTTCCCAAACATCGCATTCCCCCTTGAATTCTTCTCGGAGGAGAGGTAAAAATTCTTTAATTTTCTTTTCAGTCTCTAACTTAACTGATTTAAGTAAATCAACATTTATTTTAATCCCTTCTAATTCCGTTTTAAGAAGGGCTAAGGAGGTTTTACGAACGTGATCATAGAGATTAAGACAATTAGCTTCAGTGAGGGCTTGGAGGTCCAGCATACCCAACCGGTAAGTATAAATCCCGTCCTTGCCTTGATATTCAAGATTTGTGTATTGGCCTTTAAGCCTAGTCTTGTAATCATCGTTAAAAGTTTCTGCTACACGTTTCTCGAGGCTATGTTCAGCGGTCTCGTTAATAATATGGTGCATGTCGATAAGGTTGTAGACAAGAGATTTTGTGAGATCACATCCGTGTTGTTTAAGGATAATAGTATCACAGTGATTGTAATCTTGCATAAAAATAAGATCGCGGGATTTGATCATAGGTGAGAGCGTGGGTAGCAAGGAGGGTTCGCATACCCACGCCCTTTGATCATCGCTGATTATAACAGAGAGGAGTTGGGTTGTCCGAGGGTCCCCAGGGACAAACTCTGTGTCGATTGCTATCACGGCTGGTGCCTCAGCTACCAGCGCTTCTGCTTCCGCAATAGTAACGACTTTTTTGAATTCCAACTTCCCCTCCAGGATTGAAATAGGGCTGACACATCCAACCTCATTTAACCCCAGCACCATCTTTCGACTAGGGGCACCCTAAAATGTATTAGTCTAAATCACCGTATCCGCCACCAGTTTTAGTGGTAGTTTTACCGGTGCCTGTTTGTTCACCTTTAAAAGGAGGCAAAATTTCAGCAAAGTAATGGTTGTTACCTTTAGTGGTTTTCTTATTGAATTTAAGAAGAATTGATCCACCTACTTGAAGGTTTTCAACAATGCTTTTTAATCCTTCCGCGTCAACCTTAACCAAAACGCTGCCTTCACCGAACTTATCATTACTAAAGCCATGGCCAATTTTAGCATTAAACTTTTTACCCTTTTCCATTAGTTTGCTCCTTTAAGCTTAAGTTCAGGATATGTTTTTGCCATATCCGTAATTACACCATTAACTTCATCCTCAGACAATTCACTAAGTTTTTTACCTTTTAAAATTTTTTCTTTAAATTCCTCGGTCGTAACTTTTTTTTGCCCTTTGAGTACACTAAAAGCTGCTGCAATTGTATCCCGGCTTTTTCCGCTATTTTTAATCGTGTTTCCAGTATTTCCATTAGAATCTGTAGACGGTAAACTTTCCCGTGCAGATCGTCTTCCCCCGTCATTCGCAGCTCCATCTGTTTTTCCAGATTTTCCAATCTCCACAGATTGGATTTTGGTATCGTGTTTGGTTTGAACAGTTTCACCAACAAATTCTTGAGTTTTGTCATAAAGAGCTAACCCCATGCTTCTGCCAAGATTTTTGGCACAACGTTTAAGACCATCTGAAACCGCCTCTTTAACTGCTAATTCATGCGCTTTGCCGGGGTTAAAAGCGTCTGAACCGTCGCCATAACCGTAATCTGTAAAGTTAGCAATTTTACCATCTACAATTGCTTGAAAGCTTACAGAAGCAATGTAATGCACGGTGTGTTTGTTATTAACAACCCCTTCAAATACTTTTTCTACTTTGCTGTGGTAATTCCACAATCCTTGTCCAAGTACTTGATTAAGCCTGTCAATTACATACCAGGTTTCAAGGTAACTGAGGGATTTACCGCCACCACCTTGACGTTTAGAAATAACACTTTCTGAAATATTTTCATCCAGCTGTTCTCTTACTGATTTAGGTTCACTCATTAAATTTCCTCCTTTGTACTTTTCATTTTAGTCAAATCATACCAAAATTTAAATTCAAGTTCTGCAAGTCTGTCGATGTACTTTTCATCCCGGTTAACTATTTGGGATGCAATGTTTGTAGGGTCTAAAGCTCTTTCACCGCGTAGTTCTCGATAACCCACAAAAGTACAATCTTCTGCACCTGTAACCATAAGTTGATGTTGAATTTGAGCCATGTATTCAACTGGAACAATTCCTTTGTTACGGAGATCATTCCATTTCCTGTATCCCTCAGCTTCTGTATTAATCTTAGCAGGATTAACTGAACTTAGCAACTTTATCTCTAAAATTAATTCACGGTTAGCTGTTGCCCCATCTAAGCTGCAACGCATAAAAGGAAAATC
>Ga0116229_10001506_pt1 | contig 36711 bp, 29 predicted proteins | sample S1TSphgellanicum_3_FD_87313 | JGI IMG/M metagenome (GOLD analysis project Ga0116229, IMG submission 87313) | Host-associated microbial communities from peat moss isolated from Minnesota, USA - S1T2_Fc - Sphagnum magellanicum MG | ecosystem: Host-associated > Plants > Peat moss > Unclassified...
ATGTCTTATTATTTATTCACTTAATATAAACATTTGCATCACTTGCATATTTTTGATAACTTACCTTAAGTAAATGAATACATTTTTATATTTCATACCTTGGACTTATACTCATCTATATAAATAAATATTGCATACCTTGAACTTTGCTTCAATTTGTAAATGGTTTTCAAAAGTTTACAAACTTTATCTCCATTTTGTAAATGCATGTAGCTGACCTTTTCATATAAATATCTTCATCTGAGTGACCATGTAAAAATGTAATTTGGACATCAAGTTGATGAACATGATAATTATGAATAATGATCAAAATAATTAAAATTCATAATGGAATCATTTTAACCACAAGGGAGAATGTCTCATTATGGTCAATCCTTTCAACTTGATTGAAACCTTTAGGTGTTAATCTAACCTTTTTATATATCTATTATTGTCTCATCAACTTTATATTTACATTTATATACCCACTTACACCCAACCATGCAACCATGGATTGATCCCAAGAGCAAGAAACCAAAATCTATGTTTGATTATGGAATCATATTTAAAACCCATAGTGAATTTCCAATTAGAAAAGTCAGATTGAGCCAAAGCATCTTTGTAAGATGTTGCTTCATTTGTTTGGCCTGAGAAACCCATATCTAGAGTATATAATATCTATATCTACAAACTTTGTTGATGTAAATTTACCTTAGTGGTATGATTTGACCATCTTAAGTATGGATCTTGTTGATTGTCAGATTGTGAAAATGGGGAATGGGAAAGGTATTAAATGAATCTTCAATATAGGATTGAATATCAAATTGAGGTTTAAATGTATTTGGGGTACTGTTGGTAGTATTTGGGTGTTCAATGGGTGAATATGTGACTCTGGTGACAATGGATGCACATAATTATTTTGGGGTGTGTTTACTTCATACACTAAATATATATGAGGATTATTTTGAGGAGGAGCCAATAATGGTTGTATTGTTGATAGTTGTGTTATGACAAAACCATGTACATATTTGGCAATATAACATTTTCATCAAAATTGACATTTTTTACTGAAAGAAACTTTTTGAGTGACCATATTATATAAACGGTAACCTTTGACACCACCAAGTTTAGAATATCCTATATACTTTGTTTTAACAAGTTGAATATCAATTTTTTGATGTTTTTCTTCAAGCACATGTTTATAAGCAACATAATCAAATATACCAAAATGGATGATATCTAGTTTTCTACCTATCAACATTCATAAGGGGTCTGGCCAAGTACCAAAAGGTAGATGATCTATTTTGCATATAATTGTGATGTTATAAATAATTTAGCCTCACCCCAAAATGACTTAAGCAATTTTGCAAATTTCAACATATTACATGTTGATCCAACAAATGTCTTGTTATTATGTTCAACAACACCATTGTGTTCTAAGGTATAGTTAGTTAATTGTTTGGATATGTCATTAACCTCACAAAAGTTGGAAAACTCTTTTGATGTAAACTCAAACCATTATCAAATCAAAGTGTCTTCAACTTCATGCCTATTTTTATTTCAACCATTACCTTGTACATTTGAAATTTTTCAAACACTTCTTGTGCAAAAGATAAATCAATGTAATATACTGCGAGTAATCATCAATAAAAACAAAAAGAAATTTAACACCATCGTTGGTCTATGTTTGCATGGGTCCACACAAGTTACTATGAACCAGACCTAAAATTTCTAATCTAAAAACAAGGTTATTAAAGAAACATGTAACGGGTTTGCTTCCTAGGATACACCTTTCACATTGGGAGTTGGTTATAATACATTAAACAATCCAATTATCAGATTGAATTTTATCATTTTTTTCATTGCCCCATAATGTAAGTGATTTAATCTATGATGTCATGGTATTGAAAAGTTGTTATTAGATATGATCATCATAGCCAAAAAATTAGTCATATAGTTTGACCCCACTTCAACCAAATACAATGAAGTGTAAGCAAGATAAAGTGAACATGTAATGTTTTTAACTAAATGTTAAAAAATGAGATACTTTTTGACTAATGTCCATTAATTTTCAGATTTCAGATTATGAAACTAGGTTTCAAGGAAGTTTTCAAAAATATAAGTAGCTTCTGATGTGTGCTTTGGTATATGAACTTTTGCAAGTAGGTGCAAGTAGGTTCTAACAAAAAGAAAGTATTTTTCTTTTGTATCACCTTTTAAAGAATCTTCATATTTTAACTTCACATGCATTTATTTCATTAAGTTTTCTAGGATAAAAGTACTTTTAAAAAACAAATTATCAACAAGTTTCAAATCTATTTTTCATTTAGTTTCTTATTTCACATGCTTTTATTTTTTTATAACTAGATTCTTAGAAACAGAATACACAATAAGGATGAATCTTGACACATAATTTCATGCAATTTGATGTTATTTTTTATAGGTATATTCATGACACAAGATTTCAAAGGAGACATCTACATTTTTTCATCTACTTTAGCATGCTTTTACCCAATGATCCTTCTTATGGCATTTAATTGTTATTTTTGCCACTTTTGTAAATAAGTTTTAAATACAATGATCATGGAAGAAGGATTTTTAATTTTTTTCCTTGCTTTGTTACTTTAGATATTGAAATGAAATTCTGTCCCAATGTAAATATATGCATCACATCACATTTAGTTGTAATGTGACCTATTTATAAACAAATAGTAACAATTCCAATGCTTACAACTTGATGTTGATGGTCACCCTCCATGTACATAGTTAATGGTTTATCCAATAATTTGTATAAGTTAAACCATTCTTATGTGGCATTGTGTGTTGGATTGCTCCAATGACAAGGAACATGTATTTTTAGCTATATTAAACTTTTGATCAACAATTGCAAATAGTTGCAATGGTTCAGTGGCTAAATTAGCTTGATTTTATATTGATTTGATTTTATAATTCCATTGAATCTATCTCAATTCTTTTGTTTACAATCTAGTGCAACATGATCATTTTTCTCACAATAATGACAAGTTTTATCTTGATGTGCATTCGGGGTTCATGCAATATTAGCATTGTATTGGGAAGGTTTGTGATAGTGTTTGCACTTCCCTTGGAATTTGGTCTTAACCACTATGGCTTCATCTGGAGGTTCTTGCCATTTTTCTATAAACTCAATTGGTGATCAAGTTTTCTATAATGTAAGTTGGATTAACATTTTATGAATGGCAACCCTGATACCATATTGATGTGTTTATATTGTGCTTTTAATTTGTCCCACATTGCTTTGAAGGTATTTAATTGTCTTATTGTTTGTATCTACCAATTGTTGCAATGAAAAATTATGTTTGCTTGTGTCTTGGAGTCTTTCAACTTCCAAGCCATATGTAAAGCATTATTTGATGCCCTTGATCAAATTTAGACCCATCAATCACTCCCCAAATTTTCCTTCTCATTAATAGCATTTGTAGCTAATCAACCAAGTATTATAATTAGTACTATTCAACTTATGAATTTGATAAGCACCATGTGAAGAGAAGACATTGCCATGATTAATATTTGTCATTGGACAAAATACAATCAATCCATGCCAGCAAAATTCTTCGTCATGTAAAACCCACATGTCTCTTGCTGGCTTGCAATTTGTAAATTGGGTTCTAGTGATTAGTATCAGTTGCACAATCTATTTGTGCTGAAACATGACAGTAATCTCAAAAGATGTGGAAAGCTTAGAAGGTATGTCCTACTTACCAGTTTCGGTTTCTTTTTCTCCTTTTGAGAAAAATAAGCAGCAACATTTGGTATCAAAATCATGCCAAGAAAATGACAGGATTCTCCAAGGGATTTTCATTTTTCTTCCATACAAGAAAAGAATGAGTCTTACTTCTTACTTAATGATCTTGAAGGCTCCTATTTGCCCCAGCATCAAAGTCCAAGAGCAAATTGAGTTTGGACATTGGATCTTCAACATCTAAGTGGTCGTTGGCATATCAAGGATGCTAGGAGTTATTCTTTCAATATTTTCACAAATCAGTGGGTTTTGTACATCTGGTTCTCTCATTCTTTGTTGCTTTGACAGATGACTTATGAGATTCCATAGCATCACCAAGGAACACTAGGCACAGTGTGATGAGATTTCACAGCACCACAAAGGAACAGTAGGTGTGGTGTGATGAGACTCCAGAGCACCACCAAGGAACAGTAGGCAGGATGTGATGAGACTCCAGAGCACGACCAATGAACACTATTCCCAGTCTGATGTCAAGTTTTCAGATGTGGCACAACTCACTGTGTAGCATCAATGGTGCTCTGTGAGTTTTTTCCACTCACAATGAGGTTAAGTGTTCACCATTTTGTGTAGTACCATCACAGGCTCTTCCTCCATCCTTGAATAGACCAGGTGTTGAATTGCTTCTGCGGCCCATCATTTGAAGCATTGCAACATTGTTGTTTTGAGGAGTTATAATTTTGCAACTTCCAATTATGTGGATTTTTACTCCATCATAAAGGCCTGTCTGATATTTTCTAGTGAATTTTAGAGGAACCTTGTCAGGCCTAATATTACAAAGGACAACTTCCGCTGTGTAAGAAATCTTCCACCATGTAAGGTGTCCTCCTGATGAGACAAGCAGCCATTTGGACTGGATGGGATGGTCTTTACACAACATAAGGGTAACAACTTCGTGCATTCATGGTTTCTCAGCTCCATGTGGCCTCAGGCTCCAAGCTCTAGTTCACAGGACCTTAAAACCATAAAACCCTTCATTGTAATATGTGCCATAACTTAATGTCAACTGGTAATGCTAATATAATATATCAATAAATGCCACATATTGGACAATGTAAAGCATGGAACCACAAAGTTTATCTCACACATGTGTCACAAGCCACAACCTTTTGTGTGAGAAAAAAACCACAGTCTCTTGTAATGCTCAAATGCTACCCTTATGCTATACATTTTTAGTTTGCCTGGAAGGTTTTAACAACACAGCACAACAAAGTGCTGTAACAAAGGAGTTAAGATCCAAGCTCTCAACATTCCATTAGTCTCCAAGTGAAGTGAAGAATTTGTAGCTTCCTGTCAAGAATCACAGCACAATGGAAAGTTGGAAACAATGATCCGCATACATTTCTATGTTATTTCAAGAGAGCTTCAGATTTGCTGCAGTAATTGCACAAACCCAAAACCCGATCTGCTTATCACATTGAATCTGCATTTCGTCCTCAATACAACACCCCCTATGCTGATATGCACTGTGCCCAAGCTCACACTATTATTCAGAGTTGGTTTAATGTTGAAGATGCAGCAGAGAATGAAACTTGCAGGAGAATGGAATTGCAGAAGATGCTGCAGCAGCGAATGAAATTGCTGGAGAATGGAATTGCAGAAGATGCTGCAGCAGCGAATGAAATTGCTGGAGAATGGAATTGCAGAAGATGCTGCAGCAGCGAATGAAATTGCTGGAGAATGGAATTGCAGAGAGAAAGGAATCGCAGAAGATGCAACAGAAGAGAATGGAACAGATACATGAGCAGAGAATAAAAGTGCAGGAAAATGGAATTGCGAATGCATGAGCAGAGAATGAAATTGCAGGAAAGTGCAATTGCAGATGCAAATTGAATCTGTCAAATCTGCCAGTAATTTTTACTCCTCCTTCTCCTTGTTGCTTTGATTGCAGTGTTTGTGACTCTCCACCTCATCCACCACCAGCGGCTGGCCGCTGCTGCAAATCTCTCATTTCATTTTCCTGCTCTTTGTTCTCCTCTGCCACACACATATCAGACGAGACTACCAGCAGGAAAGGGCATCGAACTGCATCCCCGATGATGGCTTCTCCACAAGAGACAGACGAAACCCCATTCTTGTTTGCACTCAAAACACACGGCCCGAAGCCCTACAATTCTGACTTGCCCGGCTGCTAGTGCCGCGCCCTCCCCCCCGAAAAGCATCGACAAACTCATTTGCAAGAAAAAAGTTCAGCCCATAGGCAGCAGAGGAACACAGCCGAAGGTGATAAGGGAAGGTGGGTGTATATAGGGAAATCGCCGAGAGAGAGACAGAGATACAGACGAGAGAGAGAGAGAGAGAGAGAGAGAGAGAGAGAGAGAGAGAGAGGTGGATTTAAGGAGGCAGACATGGCTGCAGCAATGTCCTCCTCCCTTTCAATTCCTCACCTTGCGTACTCTCTTCGTCCGAGGCCTCGCTCCGGTTGTCACAGCACTGCTGCCACCACCCAGTGTGCGGAGACGCGCGTCTTCGAAGCAGGAACCTGTGATTCCTTGTGCTGTGAAATCGGGCCTGCTGTTTCTGGAGGGAAATTGAGCCGGCGGCGAGCGTCGGCTGCTGCTGCTGCTGCTGCTGCATTATGGGTTGGACTTTTCTTCATCCCGGGACTGGAATCGCAAGGTGAAAAAGTCGCGCTCTTTTCTAACTTAGTTTGGGACCTTCTTGGGTCTTAAGAGCCTTCCTGGTGTGCAACTTGTGGTGCTTGATCAGCAAAAGATCTGACGGAATGTTGACGATAAGACTGCAACATTTTCTTGTGAGTTTGCAGCTGCGGAAGGAGGAGGAGGAGGACCTTTAAGCAAATACATAAAGAGGTGCGCGTAGAAAGAGCATGCCCATCACATGTAGCTCCCCTTCAAAGCTCCTGCACTTGTCTCCATTATCTTCTTTTCTGAGTATCAGAGATGGTATTAGAAGTAGCAAGATGATTTCAACGGGCACAGTGAATTTGCCATCTGCTGAAAGGCAATAGACTGTTGATTCTCAACAGAAGCAGCTTTTTCTCTGACACTTCCTCCTTATGCACTTGATGTTTGTGTTGTATCATCAGGAAGAAGCTTTGCAGCAGAAGCTTTTTCTGACATTTCCCTCCTTATGCATCATTGATGTGATGTTTGTGTGGCATCAGGAAGAAGCTTGACCCATTGGAAACTTACGTACCGACAGTGGTGTTGGCACAGCGACAGTTTGAGGATGTTGGTATAAAGCTCTTTCACCACCAGCTTTCACCAGATCCAAAGAGAAAGCAGCTGTAATATGAAGTCACATCTGGAAAACTCAGTGTAGCTCTGCAAAAACTTTAGAAACTGAAGCAACAGCTTTTCCTCTTGGATGGGACAACAGAATCAAGCTTGTCAATTCAATTTGTTGCCATACAGAGACTGAACATGTGATATGGTGTTCTTCTTTGTACCAGGTGGAATCCTAGTCAGAGAGAAACCAGAATTTTCTGATGCACGGTCCCTATTGCGATCAGGACCTGCAGGATCACTTCGGACAGACATCAGAGCTGTAAGCCTCTAGCAAACCATTAACCCACAAAGGGTGAAACAAGATGGACTCAAGTTTGAAGAATTACATTCAACCTCTGGTTTGACAGCAGTTGTTTGCATGGATTTCTGAGCACAATCTCCTCCATACACTTCTGGAGTGGGAAGAAATGCTGCATTTTTATCTTGAACTAAGGTCGTTGTTTTGGTGCACAAGAACTCGTGATTAATTGTGTTATTTAGTACAGTACTTAGCTGCCTCAGTTGCAGTATCACTGTCTGACATCCTGTTGTAATGAGAAAGAGCATTGGGAGCTTTCTGTTACTAAGTTTCATTTTTCTTTCTGTAGGTTGCACAGTATGCAGCAGAGGCAGGTGAGGGAAAGGCTGCCACTGATGCAGTTGAGCAATGTCTTAGGTATGGGTATTCTCATTGTTCAAGTCATTGTCCTGTTGTACTGTTGATTTTGATGGTTGCATATACTGCTCTATTGCCATTGTCTCCAGGCTGAACAAAGGATTTAAGGTTGAGGTATGGTCTGAGTTAAGCAACTTGAGCTCTGGAAGTTTGAATATGTCTCATTCCAATTTAGGAGATGTGGAAGGAGTCATCATCTGGTTCTAACTTCCACTGGATTTGAGAAGCTTTATTGCTGACAAACACCATCTACACATCCAAACAGTGCTTTAGAGGACTTGGACTCCCTCCTGATTCGGGCGTCAAGGAGTGAATCATCAGCTTCTGTGGACACCATGAAGGATAGAGTCTCTGCAGCAGTGACTGCCTTAGACAGGTGGGGTTTTCACCAATGCCTCACAAAAATGTCTTCATGAATTTCTTGTAAATTGTGACATGATGCATCTTCCTCCCTGACATCATCAGTGCACAAAGTAGTAGCTTTTGTTCCTAAACATTCATGTGTAGAGCATTTGTACTACTGTAAGAAGCTGGACAGTAATGCAAAAGTAAATGTTCAGTGTGTACAACTCCAGACTTTATTTTCTTTTTGTCTAACTGTATGACTGCAATCTTTTGTGGATGCAGGCTTTTAGCAACAGTTCCTTCACCTGTTTTGGAGAAAGGGAAGGCCATAGCCACTGCTTATATGGACCAAAGTGCTACTTTTGATGAAGCAAATCCAGATTCTACTGTGATTCAAGGAGGAGACTCAGAGTTGCTTAAAGCTCTTTTGTAAGGCTTTAAATTTTTCTCATTTCTGGTTTCTACTCCCATCAGGTGTGCTCAGTAGGTAGAGTTTGTACTTGCAACTGATGTCATGATTTTAGGCAACTGAGTTTTGCCCTTCAGGCACTTAAGTTTGTATCAATCATACAGCTGTTTGGCAGAATTTTTTCAAATCAGGTTAGAAAGGATGTTTACTATATTTTTTCATGTAATGTTGTTCTTGATCCTTGAACGAAAATTTGCACCAATCCATTACACTCATTCATCATGCAATTTCAAATGTATAATCCAATTCATTACAAAGTCTAATTCTCTCAACATGCTTGAAACCCAGTGCCCAAGGTTATCATGAAACCAGAGGAGCTCACTCTTCTAAGCACAATATCTCCATTGCCTACCATCTGAGGTATGATGACAAACAGAGTTTATAGGGAATCCATGCCATTTGCCTAGGAGTTAAATCTTCAATCACCTGCCAGTGCAGCATGTAGTCAGACTCTCTCTCTTTTGTCTTTTTTTATCTAGATGTAATCTATCCTTTTCTTCATTAGTATATGATGTGGTGTGTCTCCACAGCTATAGCAATAAACAGTCTTAAGAGCACTGTCTGTCTTAACAAGAACCCTGGAGATCAAATCCCTACAGGATATAAGTGTTCTCAGAGCCAGCAGTGGACTAGTAATGCTCACACAGAATCAAACAGGAGTACCATGCTCTCTTGCAATCAAGGACTGAACAGAGCTCTCTAAACATCAATGTATGAATACATGTCAATGCTATTCAGGATGTCAACAAATTCTTCTTGAACTTTGTCTAAATGGGCAATGCTTGCCAGCCTCTTTTGCATTGTGCTGGCAAAAGCTCGATCTCTTGCATACATGGATCTCTCTTGGCCAGGTCCTGGTCTCATTGTAGTTTATTCGTGACAGGAATTATGATCAGGAATATATGATGATATTTATGTAACTGCTTTTGCTGAAAGAAGCAGGATATGGGAATTCCTCATTTTTGTCCCAAGGTGTTGCAACAGAAAGACTTGGAGTATGTTGCATCCAATCAGTGCCACTAATTCAATTACAGCCTTGTGTAATACATGCTTGCTCATACCATGTGTAACTGCACACCATGGACCATGGCTTGGTCAGTTTTGTATTCCAAGGTCACTGTAGCCATCCTGCTAGTTATTGTCTGCTGCAAAAGTTTAGTGAAATCAAGGAGTTAGACCCATACTGAGGACTCGTTGTGCAGTCTGTGCATGGAGCAATTGTTGTGCAAATTGCACCTTATCCAGCGCCTTCTTCAGCCTGTGTATTAGCTCCATCACTGGAATTGTATGTTCTGCACCCATCCCCCTCCCCATGCTCCTTAACTTTCCCATGCTCCAACCATGTTTTAGCATCAGCAGAATTTGCAGCATGTTGAAATTACAGTTTAGGGTTTACTAATTTCCTCAAATACATATGAAGCAATGATTCAATCAGCAGAGAAAAGATTGTAGCTCAGGATGATTCTGCATCCCCCACCAGTTTTAATGGGTTGTTGCTTCGGAAGCATAGGACCAATGTGCACATGAAGATTAACTGTTTCTTGTTGCCAACTTCGGTTATAGAAGCAAAACTTGTACAGCCCCTTCTTCATTGCTGTAAAGTTAAACTTCTCTCCCATTACATGCCTCACAACATACATGGGCTGGCCAGAGGGTGCTGCAATCTGTAAACCCCACTTTCCCTTCCCTTCTCTCCCCTTAGTGCTGCAATGTGTATTGTTCTTCCAAAGAAAGGTACACACATGCACACAAATGTAAGGATTTTCCAGAGATCTGTAAGAATTGGGAGAGGAGTAGCACCATAAACAACAGACTTACAATGAGATCAACTCCTAGGGGTTGAAAGTACATTGTCTGTTCCTGTTCAATCACCAGGAATGAGACATGTACAATCTGATCAGCCTGGGTCACATCGTATGACAAACATTCCTTGTCCTCCATCTGGAACTGGATGCTTTCACCTTGTTCTGCACTACATAGCATACAGCATGCAAAGAGTACAATCCAGAGCTGCTGGCCCTCCATGCCCAAAATTCTCATTGCCTATGTTATCTTCCCACTACTTCAATCATTCTCTTCCTCATGTTTAATGGAAGTTGAATTGCAGCAGCCTTCAGCTTTCAGATACTAACTGGGTGCTACCTTCTTGTCCTTACAAAGTACTGAAAATTATTACACAAATTTGGTTTTCAAAACTTGTTTTGGCATCTTCAGCCCCCTGTAAACCTGCACTTTTCTTCACTTTGTTGTCGCTTGCAGAATCGCAAACACAAGGACACCAATCTTTCAAGACACACCAGGAAACTGAGATCAAACCCTTTCAATATAATATTGAATTGTTTTCTAGAGATGGTGTAGTATGAATCAAAATTTCAGTGCTTAGATTGCAGAATTGATGGCTACAGAAAGTTGGTGTGGAGGTATAAGTTAGGGTATTAACTTTCATGGTCATGTACTCTGGAGAAGGAGCTTAAACTATAGGAAAGTAGTTAACATTTTTAACCTTCCAGTGCTTCTTTAGATATGTCTTCGTTCTGCAGTAAAAGACCTATATCAGGAATGTTTGTCGATCATGTGGAAAAAAATATATCTTACAGTGGTTGTGTTTTCAATCCATGTCTATCCCAACTCCAATCCAAATGATGAAGTTTTTCAAAAGGCTGGAGCAATGCAGCATTTTGTCTTTGGTCAAGCAAATTGAGTTTCATGGTGTATGTAAGGAAAACTTGTTACATCACCCTACATGATCATTTCAAGCATCTTAGTCTACCTTTGTGTTTGGATTGTGTTTAAATTGTTATACTTTGCAGGTTTGCTCTTGATTTGAGATATCATGACACCAAAAATCACAACCCCCGCTGAATCAGTGGAACTCCCAGATGCTTCCCCCAAGTCATAAGTTTCATAGAGTTTGTGGCAAAGGATCCTCCTGATGCCTGTTGCAGCTTCCATGGCATGAGTTTTTATCCATTTCCTGAGAGAGATATTGTAGAATCCCATGTCCAAAAACGATGGGAAGAAGAGGAAGTCTCCTTGGGCAAGGGACTATGAAATCATTGGGGTTGGAAGTTTCCAAGTCCTCCCATGCTCAAATTCATCACTGGAAGCCTCTTCTTCCATTTCCTCTGACCTATCATTAATGGACAACAAAAAAAAGGAATTCACTTTGATGACCTCCATCCATGCACCTGACCAGTCCAGTCTAGATATACAAAAGCCAAACAATGATGTCCTCAGAAGGCTAAGGCAGCCTTGAGAAATTAGCACAGTAAAATCACCTGGAGGACATTCCAACTTAGAGAAGGAAAGTGTCTGAAGATCACATGATAGCATATATGTGTTGCCATACACAATCCCCTCTTCAAAATGACTGCATCCATTTCATAAGCAGGCAGCATTGACAACAAAGTCATAATCTGTGGTGTCGTAAATCTTAGTACAAGAATTGTTCTTGTGACAGAGTTATAGGGTCAGTGACCAGCATACCTCTTGGCCTAGTGTGAGGTGCAACCACCACCTTCAATTGCAACAACCTTTGCTAAGAAGAACTTAAAAGCTCTTAGCTGTTTCATCAAACACCAAGACAACACTCTCATCATAGTACTTTTCAACTCCTGTTGGAGGACTACGAAGAATCCTCCAACTTTCTGTGAGGGGATTGCAAACAACAAGGCTTCTTTGGTCAGTGTCACCCATAGCCATGCCTTTAAAGCACAACAAGTCCCCCGAATTTCCTAGCAGTGCTAGGGCTTGGAAAGATGGATGTCCTTCACACCTTTGCAGTTGGCACATAGTGCTCATCAGTGAAAAAAGTTCACTCACACTCTTAGCCCTTTGGCTATGTGCTGCTCCATCTACCTCAACTACCACTAGAAGGCTCTGTTAGAACTTCAATTTGTACTGGACTTGGATTCCCCTGACTCTCAAAAGAACTGGTAACAGTTTTTAAGCATGTCTAAATTTGCCATAAAACATAGTGAAGTCAGAAAATGCACCAAACAGAGAGAAATGTTTTCAACATTCTCTAGAGAGCTTTATTAGCAACAGATAATAACAGGACTTTGTTAGTTTCAATGGTGTTGGGTGCCAATGTAGTAGCACAGAGCAAGCGTCAACCGTATAAGAAGAATTTAGATTCCAATGCCTATGCATGACTAGGATACATAGTCATTAGTCAGTCTAATGTCAACTCATTTCAACTGCATCCCACAGTTCAGGCTGCTGACATTAATATTGTCAGCAATGTATAACACCTCTCAATGCACTTTTTTTGATGCCATATATGATCAATCGAGAGCAGCAATCTTCCAATTTACAATTGGTAAGATTGCCCAAGTACCTGCATTGGAAGCAACAAGGATCAATTTGTTGGCTCAAATCTTGCCTTCAATTGTATGCCAGGTTAAATCTAGGTCTGGGTTTGAAATTCTTCGATTAGCCTTCAAGAAAGAGTTGCTGCTGACCCCAAATTAAAGCATATGTGAAGTTGCATGATTGTAATGTGGGCTAGGGTTAGCTCACAAAGACACCTGGCTCCATGAAATCACAGTCCTGTAATCCAATGTAACAATATATGCTTAGCAACGTATAAGTTGATGATGGACAAGAAATAAGGATGAGATCAAAACCTCTTTGGAAAGTGTTGGTGGCTCACTAACAGCAAAGGGCAATGTTCCAAAGCAAAGAACATGCACTCTATGATTTATGATGTTGTGTTGTTGAGCTTTGTCAGCCAAGTTCTGGTCAGAATAAACCTTTGCCATAGCACCATGGCATATCCACCTCCCAGCATCACACAAGGGTGCTAGTGGGAATTGCCGGGCTTCACACATGTCAAAGAAAGCAGTGCACAAACAACTAATATAACTCTCATGAGAATCAAGAAACCTCCAAATGCATGTTTAAAAACACCAGAAAAAGGTAAAAACTTTTCCTTGAAGTCAAAGAAAGACTTCCAGATAAGGACTTTCAGAACCAGGAAGAAGGAACAACACAGAAGGGACAAACTAGAACAAAGAAACAATAAAAACAAGTGGTATGAACAAAGTGCACAAACACATTGGCTTTAGCTAGTCTCTGTCCAGTGGCGCACTTTGTCATCTTCCTGATGATGGTCACAGGCTTTTTCACCTGTATGTAGCATATTCTGACATCTACCTGGGTTGCTCCTACCTGGGCAGAAGGGTGGCAGTAAACAAAATAAGCAATTGAAATCAGCAGTGCCAACAGGATCAGGGGCGTAACTTTCAATAGTGTATAGTCTAATGTCCATTTGTGAAGAGCAGAAGACAAATGCAATCAACAATTTGGTTGGCAAACATCTGAAAGTGAAAATGGAATGGTAAAACAAGAAAAACATCCAGACACATGGGAGGAAAAGTTGAGAACAAACACCTATCAGAAACTGACTTCAGAGTTGTCTTTCTCAAAGGGCAGGAACAAACCTGGACACCAATATAAGAGAGCTCCAATCTAGAAGCTTATACTGGCTGAACAAAAGTATGAGAACATCATCAAAATATAGGCACAGAAAATAGACACCTCAAGATAAGTAGATATGTCTCAGAAAACAAACAGACACTGTAGCTGGATGCAACAGAGTAGTGAAGAATGTGAGCCCCAGGGAATGGGTTAATTTACATTGTCAGCAGGGCTAGAGCATCATCAAGATGCTAACAGTAAGATAAAGTAGTCCTCAAAAGAAACGGTTGACAACTGTAAGTGTTTGAAGAATGTGTACTCTATTCATGTTTTACACTGCTAGGCTTTCTGGGGAATATCTGCTGAGGACTCCCCCAGAGAATTGTCAAAACTGTATTCAGCTGCTCAGACTTGCTGTGTTGATCTATAAGTCTCAACTACCACATCAGTTCCTGGTGGTAGAACACTCTGGTCATCTAACACTAGGGTGGAGTTTTCAGACAAACTGGCATCCAGCATGACAGGGACTTCAACACGAGCTGCTTCCAACGCCTTGGCTGCAACTTCCCCAGGGGTGGGGTGATCAAACTTACATGTTGGCCCAAACTTGCATGCACCTGTCTTCATGTAGTATGCACATGGTGTTCCACTCTGTCCCAACAAACAAGCATTTTCCATCTTCCCAAAATTTACAGGCATGTCCAAGCTTATGAGAATGGGAAGAGAGGGTTATTTGCTGGAAATTGGTAATGTAAGTATGACATCAATTGAGTACACTGATGATATATTCTGCAATGACCCTCATTAGAATGTCTAAGGGAGTGAAGACTATTGGACCCTGCTGAACAGAGAATTAGGAACAGTGACAATGGTGTACTTTACCTCTCTTCTAGGAAGACCAGCAAGAGAAAGTTTTACAGCAGCAGCAACAATTGAACTTGGTCTTGAAATGACTGAGGGGACACGGTTGGGGGGGTGATTGAATCTGCAAGTAGGTCCAAAGCTGCACTCGCCTGTCTTCATAAAAAACTGTACATGCACATGCCATCAGCCTATTAGGAAATGCTGAATGACTGACAACCAAAACTTCTGCACAGAACAGTACTTAGCAAAGCCCAAACCTACAGTTGTAAGAAGCTGTTATCAATGATGAAAAGCTATCATAGAAAAGCTGAAATAGACTTTTGTATACAACCTTTCGGACTTTGACAATGTTTCTACATCCACGAACATACCTGTTGCAGTTCTCATTCATTTATGTAAATATTGTCCTTCAACATTCTACTAACATAGAGCCAAGTACAGGGACATACACTGCAGTCAGGCTCAGAAGGCCGCTGGGGGTATGGCCCAACTGCAGATGTTCCTGGAGCATAAGCACTTTCTTGTCCCTGCACACCCACACACATCAAATGTACTATTCTGTTTTACCTCTGAGTCTGGTCCCCATAAAGCATCTATTGACTCCAAAACATTGCTGCCAGAGGAGCCATGCAAATAAATGTGAAAGTGATGGTCAGAGAGCGAATGAACTTTGTCAACAAAAAGTTTGTCATTTCCATCAGACAGAGACATGCAACACATTTCCACTTCCAAGCTAACTCTGACCAGTGCCACCTGACTAAAACACAAAAAGCTCAATCCAGAGGACCTTGTAGTTCATCTTGCTCACCATTTGATACTGGATAGGAGCTGATGTATATGGAGCCTGCACTGTAGTAGCACCCACAGGAAAAAGAGGAACTCCAGACCTGGAACCTGCAGATGCAAGCAGTAAGAAACTCAAGCACTGACCTGAAGCATTTACAAATGGGGCCTGCCTTTGAAATTATCAATATTACACATGATAACTGCTGCTGAATAGAGGACCTTGCCTGCCAAATTTGCTTCAGGATGATTGAAGCGGCATGAAGCTCCGTACTTACAACTGATTCACCCATCCTCCCCACTTCCCAGGTCAGTTCATCATTACCTCATACCTTATCTATGATCCAATCATAAGCTCCACTGAAAAAAAAAAAGAGCGTGTTTGATGACCAATATTGCTACATGTTACAGTAAAAAACAGAATTTGATAGTTACAACGATCCAGATCACCCAAACAATGCATGTACAACATACTCAGATGAAGCTAGTAGTGGCAAACTCACCTTCCTGTCTTGCAATAGTACACACAATCAATTTCACCCTGCATATCACAAGTATTAACCTTTAAGGTCCAGCCACATCAAAAGCACCAGTCTCAAACATTTTCAGCCAAGAACTGTTGGAAAATGGATGGAACTCTGAGCCAAATCTTGGACTACAACAAAAGGCAGAGAGATGATTCATGTTCCAGGTGCACCTACGGGTCTAATAGGCAACCCCTTGGAATTGAGAGCAGCTGATCTGATAGGGGTGGCAACTTTCTGTGTCTGATCATTGTGACTAGTTGGTTCCGGCCTATCCTTGGGATGATCAAACCTGCACTTGATCCCATATTTGCACTCTCCAGTTTTCATGTAGTACTACAATAACAACCACACACTTCCCATCAGCTGCTATGCTTGATTGCAGAAACTAAACAAGTGCAACTGAAAATGGTGCCTGCGGTTTAAGCCACTCACCGCACACACAGTCTCCCCTGGGCGTTGAGGCAGAGAAGCTGGGTCTGTAGGAGTCCCAGAAGTCACCTGTGTGCACATTATCAAACTCTGCTTCAGAGGTCCTATCAATTCTAAAGCACCAGCTTGCCTGAAAGATGCTGCAACCCTGCACACAACACAAATATTGCCTACTTCTGAAAGCACTGCAATCAACAATCTGGCGACCTGGTATAATTTTGCAGCAAAGAGTTCAAACTGTCAACAAACCTCCTTCCAGTTTGCAATGCCCCCGTAGGGAACCCAGGTTGGGTGATCAAAGCGACAGGAAGCCCCAAAGCTGCATGTACTTGTGGTCATGTAATAAGCACACATCTTCTCCCCAGGTCTCTGTGGAAATGGCCCAGCAACCACCCCCCAACTGTCTGGCCGTGCTCTCTTAGTATAATCTGGATCACCCCAGGCTATATACACCAAAACCAATACAGAATTCCATAGTAGCAACACATGGCAGACAATATTGACAATGAGGGCACAAATCACACAAGCATTTGTCAACAAAAGAAGAGAATGGAAGAAAAGAGAGTAAATATTCCAACATTAATGCGGGTACCACATAGTTCAGAGCAGAGTACCAATGGTAGAGCAATAGAAGCAACAGCATGATATACGTAGAAGCCATCGAGTATTGTAACATTTGCACCCACAACCAACATCATTGGTCAGATTCTCATCCAACGAAGCTCTTCAAAGAGACTTATACACATTAACAAACTCCAGATGACTAGGACTGATCTTCTTATCAGCTTCCACACACAAGACTGAAGAAAACTTGTGGTCAAAGCATTTACATACATGGGAGAGGGAGGACAAAACATCAAAAACCAAGCAAGCATCATTACCAAAGCAGCAGTTGCTACTACCATGGTGAGTATATGCTTATGCACTGTGAGTGCAAATGGTGGTTGGATGGTGAGGATCAACCAACAACCCAGTTGCAAATGCAATGGTTCTAAAATAGACTAGTATCAGAGAATCAAAATTGCAGTAACAGAGCTTCCATCAGCATCTCCTCCTCCTTCTCCTCTAAGGGTCAATCCACGGTTTGGAAAAAATCCACGGCATTGCCATGCGAATTACGATGAAACGGTAGAGAGGAACACCTCCAAGGTAAGAGGACAATCAAGAAAAGAAAACCCTAATCAAGAAATCCTCAGAAAACAGTGCTTCTCCTTAGAGTCGAATGAAAATGTCAAATTTGCAAAGCACAGACTTTACATCGCCTTATCTCCTCCTAATTTTCGATGCATGGATAAACAATGCCGGACAAACATTCAGGCAAACTGAAAGCCAAAATTTCAAGAATAATCGGATCTCGGGGAACACACACACACACAGGAGAGACACGGAGTGACAGAGGGAGCGACACAAACATACCATCCTCTGCAGAACGTTTGATACCGCCCACTAGGCTTTGGTGGTCGTAGGGGAGAGGCGGAGGCGGAGGCTGCGAGTACACGGAAGGGTAAGGAGACAGAGGAGGAGGAGGCGGCGGCGGTTGCTCAGTAGCATAGTACTGGTACTGCACCGGTTCTTGGTACTGTGGTGGCATGGAGTACATCAGCTGAGGGTTCGATGCCGCCATCGGCCCCGCCCCTTGTTTTCTCCCGTTTTTGACCCCCAAAAGGAAAGCTGAAAACCAAGTTTAATCCAAATTTCCAAAGAGCTCGAAGCGTAGCAAGTAGCGAATGTAGCAAACCATGAGCCGATTTCCCTCCCCTTCAACTCTATCGTGCCCTCTTGCTCGCTCTCTCTCTCTCTCCGTTGCAACGCACGCACGCAAGACGCGCAGCTCCAGGGGGAGAGACGACACCGGCGGACCGGTCTGAGGCTAAAGCCATCAGTTCCTATTTCAGACCTATAGACGGTAGCAAATCCCGCTGCTCGTCTCATTCTTACCGATGATCGGCGACCGGCGTCGTAACAACCTAGTGTCGGGCAGGTATAGACTAGGTGCCTATAGAATCCAGCAAATAGGTCCGCAAATTCAGTTTTCTCCTATCATTTCTCGATGTCTGTTCAGGGATCTCAATTGGGCCCTCGGTATGCAACTTTTGGGCCTTCGATCGGCTTCTCGATCAAAGACCTCAATTGCCTGCCGTTTCCGCCATCGCTGTTTGCCTGCCAAGAGAGGGACGATCTAGAAATCCGGAGCTTGCGCCGCAGCGGAAATCGTCGTTGTCTTTGCGGCGTCCTGCCCTGCATTCGATGCGGGTACATTCCTTAAGTGCATTCAGAAGATGTGTGGTCTTCGGGGTGTGGAAAATGCGTTTGTATGCTGAGAGTAGGGGAGAAACAGGGAGTGGAACTTGCGCTACGGAAAGAGGAGCACGAGGATGAGGAGGCAAGAAGCCGTGCGACGAGCAACAGGAACAGTTCTCTGAGGAAATGGCAATCCGCTTAACCCGGGGTGATAACTTACCCGCTGCGGAAAGTATATCGAGTATGGATTCTTTCGAGCAGTCAGCAAGCAAACCGGTGAGCTCGTCCTCAAAGGATTTGCGGGGTGCAAGAGCAGGTTAGGAACCCGGATCGGATTGTGTTTTGATTCCCGCACAGGAGACTTCAGAGGCCTGCATGAAGCCTTGCTATGCGGACACTGTTGTAAGTACCCTAGGTTCATCTTGTCTTCCAACTCATTAATGATCGATCCCCTGCAGTACAGTTGACGCTATAAACAACACCACATCGTTGTCGCGTTCGTGAGATCAGCTGTCTGTCTCTAGTTCAACCGAGGTAGACAACAGGTAGGTCGCACCTCTGATCTCCGGTCTTCTGTCATTATTAATGCAAGAGGTAATCGTGTAGGGTAAAGCGGCAAGCCCCAGGGTGTGGGGGCATTCCCAGAATAAGAGACATATGTCCCTCAGTGCTTTCTGGCCCTGTGTTTTGGGAATATCCCCCACCCTTGGGATTGAATCATCCCAAAGCACAAGGCAAATGTTACTGTGAACCTATGCATATGTAGATCATGAGGCATAGGAGGGGAGGGATCTTATGCCTACTCTTTGAGAGTGAGAGAGATCTTACGCCTACTCATAACTATCTTACACCTCCTCACAGCTACTCACCTAATGTATTTGAACGACACCTTATATTTGTTAAGACTAGCTCCAATTTCTGCAGTGGAAGAAGAAGGCACCTTACCCAAGATATTTTTCCTCGGCTGTTTGCAAGGCGTTTTGAAAAACGCTTGTCAGATACACCCATCAAGTATCACAGGAAACAACAAAAAATAATAATTGATAATGAGGTCTCAACCACAGGCTTTACCAAAATCCAGCCCACACTGGACTCCAACTCACACAAGCCCTTATTTCAGGAAAGCCCACAGCCTTTTGCCTTTACCCTACATGCAAATGTCCCTCTAGAAAAGAAGAGGTATATTAGTCTACTCCTTAAAGAGTGAGCAGGATCTTATGTCTACCATGCCTGAAAGTAGGTGTAAGATAGACTCAAGCAGGCATAAGATCCCTGTCACTCTTAAGGAACAAGTGTAATATCCCTCTTCTTTTTTAAGAGGGACATTCATACATATAAGGTGCCCTCAAAAAGCTCTAGGAAAATTTGGAAGGAAACAGGATTCCATTAGATGATGGAATCTCACTCTGTCAATGTATTTCATGGATATCATTCAATAAATGGGGTCCTCTCTCCCCCTCCCCACTCACTTGGGGTTCCTCCAAATTGCTAAACCAATTCTTGCATTGGAGTCTGAAAATGCTGTTGGTTATGTGCTGGTATGTCCATTGTTGACACCAAGCATCTCTCTGAGAATGCTAAATGACAAAGAAAGGAAAGAGTGTGAAGAAACAGTTGGATCACACTTGGGTTGAAGTGAATAATGAGGTGCATACATTCATGCTAGATGATCGAACCTCAGATGATTGAAATCCATATAGAATAGCAAAGATTGTCAAGGCTCATGAATGATGCCAGTATGTGCATTATGTTAAATATGTTTCACATGATGTGGAAAAAGAGGTGGATCATTTGTGTCACTATAGCAAGAAACTGGCTATTGCATTGGGGCTCATCAACACAACTCCTGGTACTCCACTCTGAATAATGAAAATCTGCACGTTTGTGAAAATTGTCACACTTCCATGAAGTTCATTTCAAGAATAGGTAGGAGAGCAATCTTGGTTGGGGATGTCAATTACTTTCATCAGTTTGAGGATGGTGTTTGTACTTTCATGGATCATTGGTGATGCTAGTAGTCTGTTTTATCAATCACTTAATTTTTTTCATACCATGTCTTATGGTATTATGACACCACCATAGTTGGGCACTGTCATCAGATGTGGTACCACTGCAAAGGCAGACATCAAGCCTCCTGTACTTTTGATTTCCTGCCTCTCCCATTTGTACCGCTTAGGTCTGGTGCCTCTTTCCTCTTATGTAAAGTTAATTTTGGAAACTGGTGGAATTTCCCTCATATGTTAAACTCTCTCTGTGAAGTGTCTCTCATTCTTCTCCACCCACTGCTTTGAGCAGTGGGAATTTTATGGTAGGCGGTCAGTACCATACACATTGCTGTCAGGGGTCCCTGACATGTGTATGACTGTGCCGTTTATCATCTCCCATGTGAACATAAGAACCAGCTTCAGAGCAAAGCAGAAGCAGACATTGGAGTTCAGTACCTGCCCAGTTAACCTGACAGCACAGACATTATCCTTGTATAGCAGATTTAAGTTACCTCACTTTCACACAAGGGTCATGTGTGTGTTTTGCTTGTTTCTTGAATCATACTAGCATGTACCTCCTCCTTTCTCCCAAAAGAATGTGCAACATGGATGGTGTTTCTGCAGGCATCATACAACAATGGAACCATGTTATCACAAGAAAGCAAACATGACATCACACATTGCAAAACATTGGAACAAGAGAGCACTGTATAACATCCTTTTTAGAAGGCCTTATGAAAATCAAACACTTTATTATCAGAACATGAAATGGAATCCAATTGACAAATAAAGGCCACACAGGTTACTACTAAACAGGTCACTACATTAACCCAGACCCTAGTATCAGGAAATCATAAATCTATCCGACAGTTCTGCAAAAAGAGTGAATATCATAATGAGTTTAGGTTAGACAAAAAGAAGACCCTAGAATGGGCTCTGTTCAACACCATTGCTAGGACTCAATTTGCTATCTCAAATTCAACAGGGTTTCACTGTTCCACAACAGAGGAACAGCTGTCGATCAGGCATGGCATAACAGTTGTAAGCTCAAAACCATACTCTGCTGACTATCATTGGCCTCTGCTCTGATATCCAATCTGATCATTTTTTTAGCCACATTCTGTTGCTTTGTTTTGTTCCTGCTTGATACAATGGCACTTGCTTTTGTACATATTGTGATCTAGGATACATTCATGTTGCAAAAGTGATTAGTCATCATCAGCAACCAGGATTGATATGTGCTTGGCTATTATAAATAATGTTGATGTGCCAATGATACAACATACAAGAAAGTGATCAGCCATTAGCAAACAAGACCTTTTGAAGAAACTGTGTTTTGCAACCAAATTTGCATTCTCCTACCATGATTGATATGTACACAAAATAGCTATTAGAAAGAGTATCAAAGTGTGATGCTATAATAAAAGTGTACAGAGCCAGTTGTAGGAATGCTCAAATGTGCCAGAACTTGTTAGCCACAGGATGGTTCACTGGTCTGCACTGACACAGCAAATTTGTGATTTTTCAAATCCAGTGAACAGAAAGTGTACAGAGCAATCCAAGTTGCAACTCACAATCCCCTAATGGTTGAGGTGACGCACATGGTTTGGAGGAGCAAAGCTGTCTAGGATGCAGATGGCTCCCATCTCCAGCAGAAGACCTGGGAGAAGAAACAGCCTCCAATTGTACTACGTTGTGGTGTGCAGATGTAGATTTTCGTGGAGAGCATTTGAAATGGCTTGAATTGTGGTAGGGGTGGTTCGACAGCAGCCACCAATAAGTTGTGCACCAGCATCCCTCCATTCAGAAACATAGGACACAAAGTCTGTGTCAGAAACACCTGTAGACTCCTGCATAGACCAGAAGCACACAACTTTCTCAGATTACAGAACCCAGAATTAGTGTATAATAGTAAAAATCTTGGGTCACACCATCTATTAGTTGACCACCACCAAATGACCCACTGGAGCCCTTTCTTCTTTGTTCACCCTTCCTAGATTCTACACATTCCTGTCTGAGAGCAAGTGGGGAAAAGACAATTTGAACCCATCCAAAACAGAAGAACCAAACAATGCAAAGTGACCAAGGACATTATGCTAACAGGGAGAGATCATGAAAGAACCTGAGTTCAGAACACGTCAACAACAAGTCTTTGGTAATTAACTGAGGCTCTAACCAGAAAGCCTTAGTGGATCACAATGAAGGTTGGAGAGATCATTCTGTTGATAACAATAAATTGAAGGAGGTGCTGAGACCTGCAGACTTACCACCCACTGTTTGATGGAAGGATCATATTGCTCTCCACTGTTTGGATACACCACAATAGGTTTCAATGTTGCCTGTTTATCAACAAGAACTACAAATTCAGCACAGATGGAAAAGGTCAAGAAAGGATTCACATGAGCCATCTGCCTCCCACATGTCAACTGAAGAAGTGAGCATGCAACTGGGACTTGGCAACACTCATGACTTACCAGAATAAAGCAAAACAAACAAAGAAGAGAGACGATGGTCATACATCATGAATATCACAAATGAAATATCAAACAATCACCTTCAACATGGATAGCAGTGACTAACATCATGAATCCCCATTGCTTTCATCAACTCCTAACAGTGGTGTGGATGGACAAATAATAATCTGGGCCAAAAAAAAAAAAAAACTTTTGTTGAAGCAACAGGAGATTTAGTCATGATTTTGACAAAGTATGAGAGGAACAAGGCAGGGAAAAATATGGATTTACCTTGCGCACAGTGCAGATGAGGTCATGAATAAACCGGGGAGGAGTGCAGTTAATCCCTACAGCAACTATCTTCTTACATTTGTCTGCCAATCTAACGCACTCATCAAATGAGTCACCCTTCACCACATTGGTACCATCTTTGGAGTTGAAGGAGATCCAAGCTGGAATTGGCACATCTTCATCTGTTAGCAACTCAACAAGGGCCTGCACATGATGCACCAAATTCTGGAATTAGTTAAGCTATCCACCGATGCAGTCTTAAATTGTGACAGGAAGCAGTCGAAATTGTGATCTAAGCTTGTTTTCTCCCAAACCCTCAAACATGTCCTCCTCTGGAACATGACAGCTGGAAACTGACCTGAGTTTCAAGTTTGCATGGAATTGTTTCTAAAGCAAGTAAATCAGCTCCTGCATTTGCTAGCACCAAAAGGCGGCCGCGATGGAAGTCCTTGAGCTTCTCAATTGTCATGTTCGGTCCATAATCTCCACTGCACACACCCCACATATAGAGAATAATCCATCAGATGTGATGTTATAGACTTCAAAGGACACCCCTCAAATCATGCTAAACCATTGGACCACATTGACTACAACATCCCACATTTTTCACTGCTCAATGCTCTACAGATGAAGTCAATAATGTCAGGAGACTCCAAAATCAGTTTGAAGTCAGAGTCAATATTGGTGACGAGCTCCTTTGTATGATTTCAGGCTTAAGAAAAAACTTCCACTTGCAGCTGTAGATGATCACATGGTATGCACAAGTCTTAACCGCATGTACAGGGGCAATATTTCTTGGACATTGGATAGCATTTACACACCTATACTCTGAGCCATCAGCTAAGTATGCCCCATAACTACCAATGGAAGCAGCCACAAGAGCACGCTGGACCTTGCCCAGTCCTACATTCCCTCCCTTCACTCGTTGCTGATGTTCTTCCCAGAACAGATCCCGTTCCTGACATGCAATCTCAACACTACGACACAGAAAAGTTTCAGCTTCCTCCTTTGAAAATCCCTTGGATTGAAATCCCTGTATGGTTGCCTGCAGTGCCAAGAAGACAGTAAGTCAGACACCCTTAGAAGGCTTAGACATACCCTCACAAGCCAGACAACAGCTGTTTTGAGGTGCTTTAGGAATGATGGCAGGGGTTTAACAGAATGGAAAGATGATTCACTAGAAAGAACCTAATAGCCAGACCTGGTAGGAAGCTGTTGAAATGATCCCTGCCCCTGCTTCAAGGTACTCTCGATGCACCTGTGACAAGCAGAAGAACAAATGATTTTCTAATCAAAGAAAAACACTCTAATCCTGAGTCATATCTGGTTTGGCTGCAAAACACTTGACCTTGAGAAAATGGAAATCCAAGAGATGTCATGTCACCATACTAAAAAGTGCCCAGTACTAGACTTTGCGAAAAGAATGTGACTATGCAGTCGAATGAGGAGAAAACAAAAAGAACAGCGGGACTTGCTAAAAGTAAGAATCAATACAAAGCAGGATGCTGAAGGAACATAAGAGAGACAGAACAGAATGCATCAATAGAATCTCCCAGAAAAGACCAGTGCAAACTTCATCTGCCAGTTGCCAATCATAATGACAATAAGTACTGGTCAATACCAACATAGCAAGCATGCTTTGAATTTAATTTCAAACATGGAAAACAAGTCAATACCATTAGAGTCTTAGCAATATCCTAGCAATAACATGCCTATCAGAACAAGAAGCAGGGTCAAAACAAGGGATCCAGGAAGGCACAGTCATGTAATGAAACAACTGAAAATTCATTGGTTATTGATGATTCTTTCATCACCTCCCATACTTTCATCAGCTGTACACATTCGGATTACACATGAAGATGTATATATCCATTCCCTTCCAAATAGAAGGAATTTCAATATTGCATACATTATATGACCAACAAGTAGGAAATTCTGCGGCAAAACCAGTGAGTCGGCACCTTGAGGTTAATTGTTTACAGATCAACTGATTTTTTTCATACAAAGAAAAATGAAGAGCATTTTAGTGGATGAAGGACATGCTCTGAGTTAGTTCTTCCAAGTTTACAAAAGGAATGACATAAATGGCATTCCAACCCTCAACGAATATGAACAAGAGTAACTGGAAACTCCTAAAGTAACACAGATCTTCTTTTGCCAGATTTCAGACACACTATGAGCAAAGGAATCAGGGAAAGCCGAGTCACATATGTCAACAGCTTGTGTTCAGTGAATAAAGAGGATTTCTTCATCATCTCCCTTTGCCTCACCCTCCATGCAAGAAGTAAGCTTTTGATCATCTCATGAGTCCTGAAAGAAGTTCACTTCTTAGCAGAAGTTTCACCACATCCTAGCATGAGGATGAAGGTTTACATGAAGAAGGAACAAGGAAAGCTGAGTTAAGCAATTCACAGTTTTAGAATGATTTCTTCATCATCCACATCAACCTCTCAAAACACTTGGTGTATCCTCCCCCACCAGACACTGTCAGCCCATTAAGCACAACTGTTGGTTAGAAAAATTATGGAAATTAAGCTGGTTTGCATGAGATTCAACAAAAGTGGAATCACAGACCACAATAACTTCATGCAACAACCTGACTGGAAAATGTACTTGCACAAACTTTGACTGGGTTGTCTTGAAAGTTGAAATTGAAAGACAAGTTCATGCTTCACTTGCATCTACCTAAAAAGATGAGGGGAAAGGGATCAGGGAAAGCCGAGTCATGGATGTCCACAAACAGATGTTCAGTGGTTTAGAATGGTTTCTTCATCACATCCCTTTCCCTTACTCACTACACATAGTAACCTTCTGAGGCACACTGTATATCATCCTCAAGATTTCTATCGTTTTGATCATTTAGATCCTCAGGCAACTGCCTGCATGTATGCAATTTTTTTGTCTTCTGTCGTATGACAAGCTAGTAGAGATGTTAGAACATCTCCTGTGGTGCTCAGGATGTGACTCTGCAAAAATGTTTCTCACATCTAAGTTTAGTTATTTACTTTTTTCCAACCTCACCCATAAAAGGAAAACTGGGACTGCAAATAGGTGAGAGACTATTAATAGCAAACCACCTTGACCAATCAGAAATAGGGAGCAGCAGTCAAATCATATTTATTACACTTTTCTCTGGCAGGTGTTAAGATTTGTTGTGCACCTTTTACCATACTCAACAAAATGTGTAAAAATGCTGGGCCAAAACTATTTTGATGAACCAAACCAACATGTTTTGACTTTTCTTCATCCAATTTTAATTTGCAGGGTCACCTACTACTGAGCACTGGTGGAGTTGCTCTTAGCACCTTCCAGGAGATTGGTTAGGAACCACTTGCAGTCTGAGAAGAGGTAAGACATGGGAAATTACCTTGCGTATGAGCTCTGGCATGGTGATCAAACAAAGAGCACTCCACAGGGGATCATTAATTTCTGCACCATGTCTTTCCAGCTGAGTTGCAAATCCTCCATCAATTGCTACACATCCACCTGCCTGCTTTACCAACTCATTTAACCTCCCAAAGGGCTCAGAAGCAATGACAGGTTCTGAATTTTTGTGCACTGCAAGTCCCATGTTTTCCTCCTCAAGTAAGTGTTCCTCCCCCCAAGGTCCCTGCACAACACCACACTGCCCCTTCTTCAGAATTCCAAAACCCTTTCCTGACAACACATTGCCCCTTACTCAGAAACATGGTGCCTTTGCCTCGCCTGAGTACAAGAAAATAAATTTAGCCAGAGAAAACCTGTGTTCCCACAGAACTCAAAACAGTGACAAGGCTTAAGACTGTGTAGACACAGAAACAGAAATAGGAAAGCTCCAGGTTCTCTTCTCTGACAGCACCAGACATACTGCAACATAGAACTAAATGTCGCCATCAGGACAGTAGAAAACTTCAACTCGACAAACTCTGCTGTATCAGAGACAAAGCTTCTTGAAAGGCCAATGCTGAGAACTATCTCTGTTCAGCAATCGAAATATGAAAAAAGAAGGAGCTGCAGATCCCCTTCCCATGCTGGGAACTACGGAAGACAATCTCAGATTCCACGATATGAAACAGACGTTTCTGGACTCAATTTTCTCAGGCAAAGCTTCATTCAGAAATCATCAGGCATGCATTTGACAACTTTGTTTTCTTTTTTTTCGAAATGAGAAGCGAAACATTTTACCGTGGTTTTCACAACATGAAGACATGAAAATTCAGTTCCACTTGCTAACCAGAAAAGAAAAGAAAATTCTGACACCTATCGGCTGCAAGATGAAACGGAAAACAGAACTGCATTCCCCTTTCTTCCACGAAACACGCTTCAGAATCACAACTTCCCTAAAAATGGACTAAAGGAAACAAAACTACGTTCATGGAAACACGCATTCTCTCTCTCGCAGACGAAACAAAGCCGCAACTTAAACTGCGTGAAGAGACACAAAAATTTGCAAGCTGATGCATGTCGCTTTGGTAAAAAGAAACACAGGGTAGATTGATCTCCACTCCCTCATTTGTTCTTCTTACCTGAAAAAAGAAAAGGAAGACCACCTGTGGACCGAATTTCTTCGCCAAAAAAGCCGTGAACAAGAAATGCGAAAAACTAAAGTAGCCGAGGCATAAGAACTTGTAATGTCTCTCACAGAGACGTAAAAAGAACTTACGCTCACGCTTTACATCATGCCCTCTCACCTTCGACTTGTTCCCGCCGCACTTACGCAAGCAAGCTCGCCAAGCGCCGCCTCTTTTGTCATCTCTTTCTTGCCCACGCCCTCGCTTCTACGACAAAACGAGATCCCCATTTCTAGGTCCTTCCAATCCGTAACCTGGAATAGAGATCACCAAAACCCACCACGTGGATCTCCCTCTTTACACTGAACGCCCCAAGAACGTGATTGTGTATCCACCCCTCTTTACATCGACCGCCCTAAAAACGTGATTATATATCCACACGTAAGATAGATCGTCGGACACCTTTTCATACAATGACGTCCAAAAACGAGAGGACATACTTAATTGACGAACTCCATTCATTCATCCACAGAGGACCAGCCAAATGTGCAGTTTAAAATCATCCAAATGTTATTGAGTTAGGGTTTAGGGTTTGTGGGTCAACTTTTAAACAGTAATGTGGTATCAGAGCTAGACGATAGATGTAGTGGACACACCACCCTCTTTACACTGAACGCCCAAGGAATGAGATTATAGATCCAGGTAGATCTTCAGAAACCTGTTCATACAATGACGTCCAAAAAAGAGGACGCACTTGATGGATGAACCCTATTCATTCATTTGAGTGGTGTGGTTCATTCATCCACAACGACTGACCAAATAGGCATGCAGTTAAAAACCATCCAAAATGTCATCCATTTGTATGTCACAACTTGAGAGCCAGCAATGTGGCATCAGAGGTCGATGGCAGATGTACTGGACACCCTCCTTACACTGGGCATAAGCGAAACGAGATTATACATCGACGTAGACCTTCAGAAACCTCTCCGAGCAATGCCGTCCAAAACCGAGCGAGAGATGTCATCCATTTGTAGATCATCAGTCGACAGTAATGCGGTGTCAGAGGTAGATGACAGATGTTGTGGACAGTGGATGGATGGATTAGTTAAAGGAGCCACGTCTGCCTGTGTGGTGAGGGATCGGATGGTTGTGATAAATTGTGGAATCCTTTCTAGAGCTGCTGCAGACTTTGGCTCACGCTACTGGTGCGTGCCATCGTCGAATGTCTTAAGGCCGGAAAAACTTGGGGTCAACTTTGAGCATTTTTGGCTTGTTGTTACTAATAAATGCTACAACATTGACTTCGGAATATTAATAAATGATGGAACATTGGCCCTAAGGGTTGCAAATTGGCTTCCCAATGGTGTATCCCTTTTTCAGCCTTGGGGTCAATACAAGGCCATAAAGTTCAGCATTTATTACGTAGCTTGGGGCAGATTCAAAATATGTTTTTCTATTTCAGCCTTCATCCTAGTGTAAAGCCCTCGGGGCCAATTTCAACTTTTTCACCAATAGGAATGCTTGATTTGGGCTGAGATTGTGGCACTACTTTAAGATACCTTTGAATTCTTGTGTTGCTTGTCCAGAATGTGCAAATAAAATGCAGTATATCATATTAATTAGTTCATGGGTCAGTTACCTTTTTCATTTTGTTTTATTTTTGTGAAGGCGCCACATTGATTGGCCCATCACCAAGTTTTCTGGAACGTTGGGCACTTCTCAATAGAAGCACCACCTCTGACCCCAGTTGCAAAATAGAAACAAATGCACGCCCTTTTAGCCCACCTTTTTCAGTACATGAGAGTTGAACTTTGGGTAAATCACATGAGATAAAATTGAGGTGTTATTGGGAACGTCTTGGAGAATCTCATGGGAACATGATGAGAACACATTGAGAACAAGGGGGGGGAAACTCCCTCAACCTCACCCCCAAAAGGAAAAAATTGGGCCCATCAAGAGTGCATCCAGAGCGTTTTCATTGGTTGCATCAAACTTCTGTTTTCAAAACTATTTGTCACCATTTTTGGCTTGGGCTAATGGCAGGGCACAAAATGTGGGAGAAGTGTCCTATTCAACTCCCCTATTCATTACATGAGGTTCCTCCCAAGTTTTTTTTTTTTTAAGCAACAAACCCATCGCTCAAACAAAATGAAACTTGGAAGCTCCCCAAAATGTAAGGTTCTATTTTGAAGTACAGAGTTCCTGCTTTTAGCGCAGCTATATAGGTGAAAGGAGGACAACATTTGCCAAAGCATACGAGATAAAAGCGAAGTGCTGTCGAGAACATAGGTCACACAAGATTAGACCTTAGGGCAAAGGATACGGATAAAGTGAGGTGTTTTGGGAACATGTTGGTGAGCACATTGGGAAATTGGGAAATTTGATGGGAACTATAAGAATCCAAAAAATCCAACACCGCCCACCCCTCCCTCCGTCCCTTTCTTCCCCCCTTGGAAGTCTTAGATTTAGCTTTTTGGAGGAACAAAATAGAGGTACATTGAAGGAGATGGTGATGAGGCAATCAACACCTTATCTCAAGGCAAATGACACAATCACCACTAGAACCTCCTTGGCAATTGTGACCACTCATCTTCATGTTTTTAAGAGATAGAATGCTCATGTTCTTTTCATTTTCAAGTGAAAGCTTGAGGATGTAGTTGTGTTGTACATTTTACATTACACTAAATAACTATGGGAGATTTCAAAGAATATTTTCTCTAAAAAAGCCATGCTAGATTATTTTTTTTAATTTCAAGCTTGAAGATGGATGAAGGAGAATCCATCACAAACTGTGTGAAAACATCAAAATCACAAATCAATGAACTTTTTCAGTTCAATGAAATGCCCACCAATGATATGGAGGTAGAACATATATCAATGTGTTGCCAAGTTCATGTTATTTTTTTGTTAGGATAATCTTGAATGAGCTCATTCTTTCAACCTTGGAAAAGTTAATGAATAGGCTACTACTTGAAAAAACTAGAATCCACAAGTCATGAAGGCTTATCAAGGTTTGACAAAAAGGTTCTGGTCATGCGTCTAAGATTTAACAAATGGAGAAAAATCCTATAGGAAATCGTAAATTTTAAAAAGTTTAACTTGATTAAAGTATTTGCATTGATTAAAAAGGATGTTCACTTTAACTACAAATTTAAGGGACGAAAAACACGTGTTTTTTTATTAATAATTTAATTAAATTGACATGTTTATTAGGCATCAAATTTGGACATCTAGTGAAATGGGACTCTCAAAAAAGAAAAGAAGTAACCAAGATGATCAAGGCTTATAGGTGAATGCAAAATATGGTGGTGCACTTTTGGTGTCTACAAAGCATATTGTATCTAAATGATTATGGTGAATAATGTGATCTTTAATTTGTCAATTGATAATTTGTTTTAAACTAACAACTTGATTATGAAAACAACTATGTATTTAGTTGTTCAATTAATGCACTCATTGTCAATAATGAACTTTTGAAAACATAAAAATATGAATTTGTCAACTATTGAGACTATTACAAAATTGATGAATTCACATTGAATTTCATTATAAGTTGTTTATAGGGGATTAAATATGTGTTGAAGAATGAAATAATCAAGTTAGATTTGAAAAAAAAGATTGTGAAACTTTAATTAAGTCATATTTATAGACTTTTGAAAAGGTTAAAATTACACCTTGTTTTCAAAAGTCCTTTCCAAATGATTTTATTTTTTTTTCAAATTTTTTTGGCCTAAAACATATTTTTTCAAAATTCTAGTTGAGCCTTTATTCACTTGAATATATGGTATGTTCTTGTAGAACCTCCAAATTGCATACTACAATATTTACTAAAATTAATTGATTGTACAAAAATTAAAAAGGAGGATAATGAGGTTTACATTGTGTAAGGAAGATCATAAGAACAAAGTCCCACAATTTGTACATGTAAAGAAAAAAGCTCAAATTTGATGAAATGTACTAAAAAAAAACTCAAATACATTGACAATCATTAAAGAATTGTTGTGAATTCCTTCAATAGTTATGAGACACTTGCACAACAAACCCAATGCATTGGTCAAATAAAATGAATAATCTCATTAATCGAAAGCACATTTGTTCATTAATAAAAAAACAATGCATGCAATGTTTTTATAACATATGCCTGTTGGAAAGCTATTGTAAGAATTATTCATAAATGTAATAAAAGAAAATCCTCATTGAACATATAATCTTAAGGTTAGTATAAAACATGTGTTAATGGCCATATGAGACAACATCCAAATTATTGCAATTGGAGGCTATGCAATTAAGTGATTATGCAATTAGATCCCATGATTATTTGGGAACTAACACAATTGTTAACCTTATTAAATGTGCCAACATCATTTAATAACATATAAAGAAAATTAAATGTATTGAATAAACTAGTCGTAACGTTCAAAAAGATCACTAAGTTAAATTAAATACAAATCATCAAACCTAATGGGGCATGTTGTTTTTCTCAAAAAAAATATTCATTCCATGATATATATATCTTTTGTATCTATATGGATTACAACGTTAATTTCCACTAACAAAAGAATCAAATTTCAAATACGCATATGACATTGGGTTTGGATGGTTGGGCACGATAATTGACGTGTTCCCAAGTTCCTAGTTAGACCCAAATTGGGTCTAAATGATTCAACAGCAAAATTGTGAGGAACTCGAGGCACATTCCCAGCTCTTAGCACTAGAAGGGGTAAAGGGGCATGCTGAAGTTCCGGGATGGGATTAGGAAGAGTGACAAGCTTTACTTACTTACTCAAACCTGCATCAAACCAACCAACAAGTTGGTTAGTTCACTTTCTGAAGCACCCTTGGTGCTAGGACAAGCCACAGACAATTCTAGATTCACATGATTCACCATGGCCCGGATTCAGGGGAAGCCACCACCTTCCCCCATATATTATACTTTGTGTCTCTCTGTGGCACTCACATCCGAATGGCTTTTTGTCCCGGGATTCCCAAGGAGGAGTCCCGAAACTGTCCCTATTTAAACTCCTGGGACTTTGCAAGGTCATAATTATTTGCTCAGACCTCTGATTGGGATGAGGTTTGAAGCAAACTTGTAGCTCTCTTCGAGAGCTTTCCAACGGTGTATCGCACTCCACCTACACGCACCGGAATTGGGTCGATTCACGACCACTAAAAGTCGGGAATCAAATTGCCAGTTTGACTCATGACCCTTCTTTTTGCCATAACTTGTGCTGTGGATGTCCAAATGGCCCATGTGAGCCCAATTTTCAACATCTACACTTTGATAGCTTTCCAATGATATAAAGAACACCCCAATGTGAAGTTTTTTGACCCTACAATCGAACTCTGAAATTATGGGAGTCCCGAAGGACTCCCAAGTCCCAATTTTGGGAGTGTGAGTTTCATCCTCACACTCCTTCAAAGTAGGGTTGCGACAATAATTGAGCTATTGATGGCACATAAGTAATGCCAAAATTTATATTACCCAACAATGAATATTTATGCCATGGTTTATGGGTAGGAATGTTGAAACAAAAAAACCACCAAATCACTATTAAAATTCACACCTCTAGTAATTCTTCCTTATAATATATTTGAAAACTTCTATTGAATTTGTAAAAACAAAAGTGTTTCCTACCTACCCCTAGCATGGTTTAGGAAAATCAACGCCCATGTTTGATAACCGTTCAAGTACAATGGTAGAACCTTGTGCATAAATAATAGTTACACATTGATTATTAATTAGGTCACCCAAGATAATTAAAAGACAAATTCAAACAACTAAATCTAGCAACCTAGAACAACCATTGGTTTGAAGAAAATAATTTCAGGCCTACACACAACCATGTATCTTGCTAAACATTAGAAAAAGTGGAACCTTTCTAATCATCCCATTTGTCTTTTAAATTATCACAAACCCTCTAAAATTTATTATACATTTAACTATTAGTTCATTTAAGTTGACTAAGAAAAATTATCCAACTTATTGCCCTTGAAATTATCATTTTCCTCCACACTTACACATGAGCATTTTCAAAAAAGCCCATGGCATTGTGTGTATATATACATTAATCTTATAACCTTTTTGTGTGTACACAAACAACGTTTAAAATTGAATCTTTTGATTTGAAAGGATGTAAATATCTTACCATATGCAATGTTCCTAAAAGATTTCAAACCTTGTGCCATGTTTAACAATGATATAAAAAATGTAATCATATTATCTTTGAGTTTTACTCCTTCTACTTAAATAATTTAAAATTTAAAAAAATGAAAATGCCTTCAATATTTGGTAGTGAATGGGTAAAGGAAATTTGTAATTTTATATTTGATTTCATTTGACAAATATACTACATTTATGCAATGATATAATGAATACTATGATGGTATGTGAATGAAATAATATTTGTTATGCAATATAATGGATTACTTGCATATATGATAATAGATCATTTTGGTGATTGGATGAAGATATCACTACTATAAAATCATAGAAGTTAGTAAATACATTCTAATAACTTGGAAGCAATTACATCATAAGGAGATATTAATTGCAAATTTTGAATAAAACACAAGAGTCATAACTATCCATTTTGAAAACTTGTGCAAAACTTGAAAAAACATTTCTAGATGTATACCCATAGCCACAAACAACCAAACTACTCCAAGGGGGAGGAGGAGGCAAGGGCACAATTGGACACACACAAAGCAAAGTAGATTAAACACTTTTATAGCATTGAAAGACAAATTCTTGAAGTCATCAACAAAGAAAACTTTTATTGTGAAAAATAACTTAAAGGATTTGACATTGGATACAATACTAGAGAAAATGGAGGTTTAAGATTTTGTTCTTGAAAGCATGGAGGCTCAAAACATTGTTCCTAGAAACATGATTAGGGATAAGATGACTACATAAAATGATGCAAAGGATTAACACAATGAAGATGAAAGAAACAACTCAGCTTTTACACATGGTGACGATAATACAAATGTTAATGTCCATAACCCATACCTCTCCTATCTTGTATTGAAAATCCATTGTTAATGACAATCTTAAAATATTCTTTAGATGATACATGATTTTGTGAAAAGCATGAGCTTGAGCTTGGGTTCCAAATTTGAATGCATGAAGTTTAGTAAAGGGATAAACTTTGAATTTTATGTGTTAAAATAATAGCCCAACCATACCTTTCCATTTTCTTCTCCTCCTCCTTGTCCACTTTCATTTTGAAAATTGGTGCCAACAATAGTTTTTTTCTTATTGCATTTGAAATACTTGATCAAGGTGTAAGGTGTTTGGTCTTAGGGAATGTAGTAGCCCAAGATGATTTTTGTTTTAGGTCGACATGGTTTTTCCTTTTTTCAAGAAGGTGTATAATTTTGTTGGGTGCTTTCTTTTTTTTGTGGGAAGCTTCAATGCGAAGAGTTCTAAATTGTTGCCAGCAACAATTTTAAATAAAAGCTTGGTTTCATTTCTTTGGTTTTAACATATTAAGTGGATCAAAAAAGTCTAAGTTTTTTTCAATGACAAACCTAAGGAGTAAATAAGTCAACAAATGGTATATTCCAAAATATTTCATCATTTCGAAAAAAATCTTGATTTAAATTATTTTAAAACAATATAAATATTCATACAATCAAAAAAAGACATCACGAGTACCCTAAGTTTGGTCATACACATGATGAGATTCAAAAAAACCTACAAAAAACACATTAGCATTCAAAGGGAGATGAAACTCAAAAAACCATCAATTTTGATGGTTATTGAGTTTCACCCTATTTTTCTTTGTTCCTGAGTGGCTCCACTACTACTACATAAAATTTCACTTTTCCTACTTATACAACTACTATAATTCCTTTCAAACCTTGTGCATTAAATGTTGAAATTTAACATTTCGTAATGAGATTTAATAAAATTTCCTTACTTTACAAATACGACTGAAAGAGGGGTTGTAGGCCAAAAGGAGGCCCAAAAATAAGGTGAAGACAAGGTGACTTTATGGATTTCTCTAATGTCATTTCTTTAAATTTTCAATCTTTTTATAAATAACATAATTAATATACTAGTTAATAATGTAGTATTAGAATTTTTAATAAGGTGGGCTTGGGTTTCTTTTTAAGCATTCCTTGTTCAATAAGTAGTTGGAAAACAAAACCATCACTTGTGATAGTTCAAGGTGAGTTAAGATTTTTTAGAAGTTAACTTGAACTACCTTGTCATTTTCTCCTTGTTATTTGGTGTTCATGTTTCATTGAAATTTGACATAAATTAACTTGTATTGGCGACAATTTGCCCAAACAACAAGCTTCCAAGTCCTTTTTTCTTGTTAACATGTGTTGTAGCTACAAAATGGTCACATCCTCATGTAAATGGATTTATTTTTTCTTCTTGAAGCAAGTAGGTGTGAGGCAAAACTCCTTGCCATTGTCGTGCTCTTGGTTTTACAATAATGAGGGGAATTTATTTATTTATTTATTTTTGGTTCTCGACATAAACAAGTGGCACCATCATTACCATGGTCCTTTGCAAACATGGGGAAGTTCAAACTCCTCCCTATTTTATTTTTCTTTGGTTATCAAAATAGGCAAGGGTGGGATAAAACTCCCTACCGTTGCCATGCTCTTGGTCGACAACTAATGAAGGGAACTTTAGTTCCCCCCCCCCCCCCCCCCTTTTTTTCTTTACCCATTCCTTAAAACAAAGCAAAAACAAAAACACCAACCCCCAATTTTGTGATTATGCATCATATAAT
>Ga0116229_10001508_pt1 | contig 36684 bp, 26 predicted proteins | sample S1TSphgellanicum_3_FD_87313 | JGI IMG/M metagenome (GOLD analysis project Ga0116229, IMG submission 87313) | Host-associated microbial communities from peat moss isolated from Minnesota, USA - S1T2_Fc - Sphagnum magellanicum MG | ecosystem: Host-associated > Plants > Peat moss > Unclassified...
ACTACGATTACTTGCTACACACAACTCCATTCCATGCTTCATTTTTTCATAACCTTTCCATGAACACCTCCCACACACAAGAACTAACAACCTTTCTCACACTTCATTCTCCTCTTCCTTCTCATTTTCCCCATACACACAATGCCTTCTCCCTTGGTAAGCCTCCATGACCTTCTTTGAGTTTGTTCCCCTTGTCCAATGACAGCTTTGAAATCCTTTTGCACCAATCAATGGCCTCCTCATCCAATGAGAATTTGAGAATGAATGGCCATCTAATTGAAATTAGGATGAGAATCCTTGGGCCCAATGAAACACAAGAAATATTCCATCCTCCAATCAAAGAGGATGACAATCATCATGATTAATGGGATTGGAGGATCCAACCTCCCCCTTATCTTAGATATCTTGATGAGGTCTCTTGAGCTTGATCCTTATCTTTTCCGTCCGTTGACCCTCACATCCTATTTTTTCATCCTAATTACTTCAAGTAACTAACTATTAGGATAAATTATCGGTAGTAACAAGGAAGAGTCCTTGAATTCTTACTTGACTAATTTAATGGTTGAAGTAACATTTTCGTGTAACATTTACTCCTTGATATTCCCTACCTATTTCCTTTATTATGCACTAATTAACTATGTAGTACATAGTAAATTGGAATTATAATTTACATCACAAAAAAAAACTCTCACATACTTCTAGATCCACCGTTGAATTTAGGGTTTGATGAATCCCTTAGATCTAGGGTGTTCGAGTTTTGATGAGGTTCCGCCATCACTCCCACACTTTACGCCTACCCTAATTTGTTAAATAAAAAGGCATCGACCCCTTTTGAATGCAAGTACCACCTTATTTGTACTACCTTCTTGGTTTTTGTTGATGTAGGTGCAACTAGTCATGGCGGACGATGACGCTACGCCTTCAAATCCTCCAATCGCACCCGTACAACAAAAAGAGCTTGAAGAAGCATCGCTCGACTTGAATGTTTCTCAACGGTCGCGCGAAAAAGAATCGCTTAGGAGAGTGGTGCGCACTCGAGTCGATCGTTCGGTATGGGATCGTCGATTGTCTCCTAACCCACGTGCTTTAGCAATTTATTTAGAGTTTGTTCCTGCTCGTGGAGCCACGCCAGAAAGGTTTGAAGAGTGCTAGTGCGAAGATGATGATGTCCGTCTCCATTATCGAACGTGGGTTCCCGGTGATGGCCATTATCGTTGGCTACGAGGCCCGATCAACCCACTTCCCTTGGAGCATCGAGCTGAGTACCTCGCTCACACCATTCGTCGCATCCTAGATGTTTTACAATTGTGATCTATCCTTTAAGTCAGTTATTCAGTTGTAATTCCCCTGAAGCTGCTTAGGCAGAAATGTTTAATACTTAAGTTTGAATTGATTATATTTAAAAGTCTGATAGAATTGGAACTAAATAAAGATGTATTAGGACTACATCCTAAAAATCTTACAAGTACATCATTAATGCTTGAAGATTCTTCTACAAACTAACTTAACCTTGTCATGGCAAATTGCTATTGTTAATTATGGGCTTGTATTCCCTATATATTAATAAATCACATCTAATTATACATCCCATTTCCCTTCTCTACAACATAAAAGGGATAATGTACTTTAAAAGGTTTACTAGGTGTTTAACTGATTAAGCGTTATATCAACTGAAATAAAGAAGTATTCTATGCCTAGAAATATCAAAAAAGCTGATTCAACTATTAATAATCACTACTTGGAAGCTTATAAGCATTCGAATCATTAGTACTAAGGAAAATTACGAAACTAAAACTTAATTAATTGTTGAGCTATAATCCATGGCTCACAAGGACCTATTTACCTACTTACTTATCAAAATAAGTAAATAGGTAAGAAAGCACAAGATTAAATGCACTAAAGAATAATTATGAAAATTTGTATTTTATTTTATGTTTTGACTTTAGGTTAATCTTTTTTCAATTCAACCCAAAATGGCACATGTATTTTAATGTGAGAACGAAAACAAGCCTTTTTTATATAATTTATAACATGGAATTCAAAAACAAAACATATGGGTTAAAGCTTTTAGTTGTTCATTAATTGCAATTGAGTTGTAATTATAACATTTTAGCGTTTAAGGCAAGCCAGATCCAAAGGGACGACTCCATTATGTTTGATGTTTAAACAAAACTTGAACCCTTCTTATTGGCGTGTCTAATGTATTAATAATCATAAAAAATAGAATATAATTGAGAAAGTTATGGCCTTTCAAATTATAAGGTCAAAACTCAAAATAACAAACCACCAAATGCTACAAAGGCCAGTTCCGAAGCACCCAAAAAATTCCTTATATGATACTCTATTGTTATTAAAATTCAAACATGATTTGTAAAACTTTAAGTGGGGATCCTATAACAGTTTAAATCATTTAAAATGAATAAGAAATAAAATAGTTATGAGGTTTGAAAATAGGAAAGGTCTAGAAAAAAAAAAAGTTTCGTGATTTGGAAAACTTATTTTTCTTCTTGTTATTTTTTCATTATTCATTTTCCTTTGCATTTCAAAGATGATTTCTAGAACTTGAAATTGTGTTCCCATAACATTTTAAATCACTCAAAATGAAACGCATATGATGAAGATATAAATAATTGATGAATATATATCCTTATTAAGTTATAAGTAATTGTATTATAGTCATAACATAGTTGAATAGTAATATTTTAATAGTGGCGCATTAGTGACCATACTAATTGTATCAATGGGAATCATAATTGAAAATTAATTACAAATGTATCCCATAATGGGTGGTGGAGATGTGGACAAGTGGCATGATTGCATGTATGTACATTATACATTAGTTATAACATAGTTGTTGTTTTAGTGATACATTTATAATAGTTCTAAAGTAATTTTCACATGTAACTACAATGTAAATCCTGAAAAAGTCAAACATGGTTCATTACATATGTATGTACAATGTGTAAAATTATCATATAGAAGACCCATCTTCAACCCACTTGCAATTATAATATAACAAACTGATTTTTTGATGTGACAATTTATTTATTAATACACCGTATTTTTAAGGGGATAGTTGCACAGTAGTTGTAATACCCAAGTAATAGTTGCATAACAATTATATACAAGTTTTTTTTTGACTTTTAGTTATAGGGTAATGTGGTTTTGATAAACACAATTCCTCATTGTGAAAAAAAGTCATGATTTGTAATAAAAATGTATCAAGATTTCTAGAAATTTTTAATATATCAATTTAATATGGGTATAAAGATAAATTTCGTTTTCATATATGAAGTTGTTATCAATAATCATCAAAATGTTGTAAGGATCTTGGGTATCAAGCAATGTTGTGAATATATAATTTTTACCAAAATATATTTGTAAAGTTTGGATTGGGTATATTATATACCATAACATATTTTTCTAAAATCAATATAACATAATGGAACACACACCCAAGGGTATCTAAATCTGAGAAATTATACCCTATTCATAAGCCTAGATATATGTAAGAAAATCCATATTTGAAGCCAAATATGTTTTGGCATTTACGTAGAAAAAAGGTAAGTATGATTTAAACTTTGTTAGTTTTATTAATTAGATGGGGGCGCCTCCCAAGTTCTTTTCTTCTATTTTTTGCAATGTGTTATTTTGGTTGACCCATCACCAAAAGGAAAAAAGAAAAAACTAAACTAAAACTTTGGAAGCTCCTCAAAGTAATCGTTTTTATGTGAACATGTAATGCCTCACCTTTGACCCATCTATATAGGTGAAAAGCGGAAAACTTTGGGCAAACCATATGGGATAAAATTATAATGACTATAAAAAACAAGGAGGACCAAAATGTAGGTGTTTGTGTATGTTTGTAATCAAGGATGAATCAACACATTGATTCTTGTGTTTCGACATTAAATTCAGCCTCAAAAAATTATTGCAAAAATTTCAAAATGTTAAAGTTTTGCTAAATTTTCTAAACTAAATAATTAAATATATTACATCCTATATTTTACCCCAAAAAGGGGTATATGATAATGGGGTACCTACATGGTACCTATCTACCAAAAAAATTCATTTTTGTATACCCAAACCTTAACTTAAATGGAAAATTGAATGTTAATATATCTTTACCCATGGGGTAAATGGGTTGGCAATCATCCACAAGTGGGCTTAGCCAAATTCAGCTATAGGTTAGAAAGGGCAATAAAATATTTTGGGATTCCCCTTATGTTGTAGATAGACTGTGTTGTCCAAATAGGGAAACTTTGCAACTTTTTGCCTCCAAATCGAATGAATTTGGGAAAAAAATGTCCCAAAAAATCTTTAAGATCCTTCACAATACCTTTTTTTTTGTTGCTAAGTGGCAAAATTTTATCACAAAATAAAATGTTGTCAAAGGATATATGAAAACCAACACTTGCATAACATTGGTATGAACATGAACCTTCAAGCATTACATACTAGGTTTTTAAGTGTATCTATGCAAATATGTTCAAAATGCATCAAACCATTTTTTTAAAACTACAACTTTTATTCATGTGATGCAATGTGTTTAAACAATGTTTTTTCATTGTTTCATATTTCTTTTAGGCATGAAAATTATTGATTTTGGGCTTTAAAATGTTGAAAAATATTTTATATTCATTGGATTAATTTAAATTTTTTTCAAATCTAGATTGATATATTAAAAACATTCTTGTACAAATACAAGACACATTTTGACTTGCAAATATGTTAAATAAGCATTAAGGTTATGGTAATGCTGACTCCTTTTACCATGATTTGACCCCTATTGTAAGGTTCATGTATAACATTGTGCATGAATTGTATGTGAGGGAACATGTTTTCACATACATGATAACATAACACAATAATTTTGAATTGTCAATAAATCTGACAAGCAAATATTTACAAAATTGGGCTAGATCTATCAAAGTTCTCTCTAAAAATCCTAAACCAAAATGAATGAGAAAAAAGTTATAAATAAAAGTATGCATGATATACCTTCATAAATGGAATCGCACCATTGTAGAATGGACAAAAATAATGAAAATTTTTATCAAATCTTCAATAACAAAGTCATATGAAACCCTAAATCCTAAACTTTACCTATGCATACCCATACACAAGTAAAAGTTGTTGTAAGCAAGGTATGAACAAGAGTTGATCCCTACACACAAGGAAAGGCTTTATGTATGAATATGTACATTGGTAGTTTGAATGGACCTTGTCGAGGAACCATGGTATCTTTTGGGTGTGGCCAAATATATTTTGTATAGAAAAAGGCTAGCGTTTTGACCTACCAAGGTAAAATACATGGGTTCATATTTGCCCCAACTTTACATAATAGACCAACATTGGTATGAACCAGTGTTGTGTGTGTAAAATGGTTTGGGACTTACACTCTGTGTAAGTGTAAATCCCATAATGAAATTTATTTACACTCTGTGCAAGTGTAAGTGTATAAATTTTATTTACATAGTTTTACGCAGTTCGATAAAATAATGTAAATGTAAAATATATGTATTTATATGATTTTACATGGCTCTATAAAACAATGTAAATACATAACAATATAAAAAATGTGATTTTTACTTGAGGAGATTCAAAAAAATAAAAAAATCAGCATTCAAGGGTGGGGGGACTTCAGATTTTGAGGTGAACTGAGTTTCACCGTCTCTCCTATTTCTTAGCGCCTCCATTACTTCTCCTACTTGTAAAGCCACTATAATTACTCTTGAACCTTGTGCATTAAATGCTGATTTTCAGCATTTCATTCCCAGATATACTAAATTTCCTTACTTTATGGATACCCCTGGAAGAAGGGTTTGGGGTGAAAGGAGGCCCAAAGACAGGGTGACTTTACAAATAATTTTAGTATTTACACTTATACATCTCAAAACATTTACACGGCCCATATACACTGCAACAGGATAAGTGTAAGTGTAAATGATTTACACTTACACTGGATTTACACAACGTACTTGCAGCTATTGACGCTTACACGCACGACACTGGTATGAACTTTTAAATTAGCGTTATGTTGATATTTGATCTTTTCATAAAATCTTAATGGTAGGTTCTTTAAAAGATTAATTTAAGACAATGGCCATCACCAAAACAATATTTGTTTTAGTTATTAGATTTTAACTTTTCAAAAGTTATATGAAAAATGTTTTACCATGCAATTATGTCCTTTTAGTAAAGAGATTATGTTTTAATGTGGTTCTTATAAATTAGTTCTTTCTCTAGATTTAGGGTTGGATTTCAAATCAAAAAGTTGAACATCATTTAGGAATATTCACATTATATTTTTGAAATTATAAATAAAATGTTAAAATTTTCTGACAAGGATTTAAAATTTCCTTTCTCAAAACAAACCTTTTGAACTCTTTCTTTGGTTCCTCGTCTCAATGACCTTGAAATCTAACTTTTTTCATGAAGATCTATAGCCTACTTGAGCATCATTTGCCCAATTTTAGTTAATAAAAATCAACCTATCAAAGTTTTCTAATTGTAATTTATATATTTTTAATTATTTAGAATACCAAAAAGAGAAACATATTTTAATTTAAATATTAAATCTTGATATACAATCTACAAGGTGGCCAACAATAAGAAACATAGCCTCATATTTGTTCCAGAATTGAAATGAGCATTTAAGCTCTTTCAAATCCACTTGGTGGTGATCAAAACATACCGAGTTCTTCACTTTGCTTGTGGCCAAAATATTTAATCTATAATCTTCTTCATGAACAACATAAAAGAACCCATTAATTGAAGGATGTTACATATGATAATAAGGTTTTACAACATATTCCTTCACAATATATATGCATTGCTCATGAAACCTCCTTTTGACCAATGAAGAAAGAAATTATAGGAAGCCTCCTTTTGAAGGGATGATCTAACATTAAGGCTAATAGATTTTTTTCATCATATCCTTGTAAAATTAGAAGGAAATTATTAAGGACTTTAATCACTTGCATTCACACTTTTTGTCCGAATTCTCTTAACTCATGGTTATAAACCCCCTTATGCATCATCTACCAAAGTTTTAATAATTAGAATATTACTCAAATCTTTTATAATTTCGAGTTCATGGAAGAGAATCACTTAATATCCCATGACTAAGTAATTGGTTTAAAATCAAGCTTCAACAATTCAAGATAGGTTGTTAACAATAACATTTGCAACATGTGCTAGGTTAATGCAAGACACTACTATAAAAGCATGGTTTTTCCACTAGTATAATCACAACTAAAATGATTGAAAAGTCAAGTTTATTTGTTTAAAATGATTAACTATATTCAATTTCACTAAAATTAAAACTGTGTATGTATATTTTGACTTTAAAAAACTAAATATTTAGTGAAAATGAACAATACATTCAACATGTGCCCAAATGGATTTTTTTGACTTGATTAATGTGACTAATGGAATTGAAATCAATCATGTAAGTATGATTGATTGTGATCGTAATGCTACTTTTAGTGATGTGACAATATTAAAATATTGATTTTTATTTTTTTGAATTGAATTACTAAACCAAATGAAAATAAATTACAAATATCATGTTTTCATTTGTTGTTTGTAATGATTCACATTTTTAAAAAAGGGATAATTCAACTAAAATATTACAAAATGACATGTGTAAAAATGAAAAATGAAACTGACTTTTTAAATTTAATTTATTAAAGAGATAAAACATAAATTTAAATGAAAAAAAATTAAAACTAGTAAAATTTTAATTAAACTTGTAAATTCTAAAACATTTGAGTTTAAATTATGTAATTTCAGAAGTGAAATTCATTTCATTATGAGATTTCTTAAATAAAACTTAATAAAAATATTATACTTTAATTTCTGCTCAAATAAAAATATAAAAATAAATTCATTTTTCTAAAATTTTGAATTTGAAAATTATAGAATAAATTTAAATGAAAATTTAAATAAATTCACTATAATTTGAACTATAATTAAAATCCATGTAATACATTTTACAATTTGAATTTAAAAGGAATTATAAATTTCAATATAATTATGAAACTAAAAAATTAATTAAAATGAATAGTGATATCAAAAATGTACACGTGTAATCAATTTCATTATCTAATTATATAATATGGTTACAATTCAAGATATTCCAAAATTATGTATGTTCATATATTTTGCAATAATAATTTTGTATCACCAACTAAGGTGATGATTGGATGGTAGAAGCCTTGGGTTTTGGTTCAAAAAATGACAATTCAAACCCCACTTTCGACATGTTGAGATCATGACATCATCATGACATGTAGTCATAAGGTCCATGGAATTTTTTTATTATTATTAAATTCATGGGTTAAATGCAATTGTGTATTTGGACTTGTTTTTAACTTAACAAAAATATTATTATTATTACTAAGATTACATTGTTTTCAATTTTAAAATAAATTAACATTGCCACATCAACTAATAATTGTTGAGAATATAAGTTCAACTAATTAGGTTTCACTACTTATTGGAGTAGGAAAATAATTAGGTTACTTTGACAAGGTTGAATTATTATTTTTACTTATATTAGTTTGGTTATTTATGGTTTGGTATTTTAGTTAAATACCTCGGTGTCGATGGTTTGGTTCTTTTTTCTTCATTACACAAGTTTGTGTATTTCATGTGACAAGAACCTTGAGTTCTTGATGTTATGTTTCATGTTGTGAGCATCATGTTGTAGTTTCCTTTCAATAAAGATTTATGTTTGCACTTGAGTAGATCTCCTATTTGTTAACAATAATTTTAGTTAAGAAAATCAACATAAAAAGCATGTTATGTAGTACTAAAAGGAACATGCCTTGTCATTAAAAAAAAATCTAACTATAAAAAGGTTGGCAAAAAATTGTCCCAAAATTAAAATCTGTGTTCAAATGTGGTGAATTGCTTTCGAATTTTTTTTCAAAAAAATCATGAATTTTTTAAAACTAGGGAAATTGCGAAGAACCTTCTTTTTTGAAAGGATGATATTTTACAAAATTTTCTTGAAATGAAATCATTGAACATTCATGATGTTTGGTCTATACTTCAATCTATATTATTCAAGCTATTTTATTTGTTTATTACAAAATTATATTTGATACCTTTTCAAAATCAAACTATTCAAATGATTTGTTATTAATGTTTGAGCCATCACACATATTAATACAATTTTTTTGAAACTTGAATATTTCAATTATAACAATGTTAAGCCTTTCAAAAGTAAAATTTTCCTTACATAAGTATGAAGTTTAAGAACCTATTTTTCAATATGAATTACAAATACATTTTTTGTTTCTAACATGATAAAATATGCTTTAAACATTTTTCGAGGGAAGCATAAAAATGAATTAAAAAAATGAAAGATCATGATTATATTTTATATTTACTTTCTGCAAAATGGGACAAAAGCACCAAATTTTAAAAAATGAATGAAAGTAGGTTGCAAAAAAAATTAAACACATCTTAAGCTTTCAAAAACTTTTTCATGTCATACTACATATGTTCATGTAGTTTAAATGTTAATTTTTTAAAAAATGTTTCCTACTTTTTAACTGCCAAAGTTGATCATTTTATTTTTTAAAATCACAGGATCCTACTTTTTGGCCTGCTTATTCCTATAAACTTGTTTTAAAACCGCCAAAATAAAGCCCTATTTTTAAAAACAAGTTTTGATTTTTGAAAATTAATTGCATGTGATTAATAACATGAAATATTTTGTCTTCAGCTTGAGCTGTGTGCACTAGTTGAACAAAACAAATAATGCACATAATTTCTAGTTTTAATTATGTTTATTGAGGATAGAACTTGATTCGATCTTAAACTGAATCAATCCCCAAATGTTATGGTAAATATCCAAAACCAAAAGGTTTACAAAACCAAAAACCCATTTGTAAAACCACATTGGATGCTGTATCAAATCAAAAGAAGAAGAAATGTTCCATTCAAAATTTAAAACTGAACAACACTGTTATAAATGTCAGATTTCACTTTCATTAAACTTGAGCTCTAGACACACATCAAGAAGAAAGTGAGAGAAAAGGACATGAAGAATGCAAGCAGGCACAAGGTAATGGACTCCAGAGACGCACAGTCCACAAATTACAATCCTCAAAATGGAATTTTTACAATGAGGTCATTGATATATGATTTACGTATTTTTAGTTTATGTATATGGACCTTGTAGTCTCACCTTCTTTTCATTAAGAAAAATCTCATACTTGACTCCTTTAACAGATTTTTCGATATTATATCTTCAATTTCCATTTGATAGTCATTTCATGTTCAGGTGCAAAAGAAAAAAACCTCACTTGACTTCATTGACATCTGATTCACAAAAATTGCTAGATTAAGATATTACTACACTTTTAGTAAAGGGAATAGTGATGCTGGGGACCCCGTTCCTTAGGTTTAGGGCTAATTGAACTGCTCTTGGTAGTTGAGGAGGCCATTTCCCTGTCTTCACTCAGCTACATCTAGTACTATGTCATAGCCATCCACAGAGAGAAAAACCATACTCATAGACTTTTTACCTGAAACACATTTAACTCGGTTTATAAGGTTTGAATATTTGTGAAATCTGTACCCTTTCTAGTCATGTGCTCCAGAACACTTCTCCAAGTCTTGTAGCACGCCAAGATTTTTGTGCATAGCTTTTCCCATGTATACCTTTCATGTTGAAGTTTGTGGGCCTTCTCCAGGTTTGCCATATCTGTCCAGCAGCTGTAAAGTCTTGTCTCGGCGCTGAAAACGCTATGATGCAACCTAGAGTAGGAATTTGGACCATGGACTAATCATAGTACTTTAAAGTGGAAAATATGGACTAGAGTGAACCAGGACCCAACCAGTGCACCATACATGATGGATTGTATGTGGACAGAAATCACTTTTTCATTGTATTCCTGAACCAGAACTAACCAAGGTCGTTAGTTATGTTCAAACCATTCATATGTGTGTAATGTGTACCTACCTAGTAGCCACAAATTGCCTTAATCACCTATGGCACTTCTGCTTTACCTACTTTTTGAATTCTCTTCAGGCTCTTGGTTTTGGTCAGCTTGATTTGTAGCTACTACCGTTGCAGCCAAACTTATGAGACTCTTCCATACTCTTCATGACTTTCTTTTAGTGCTAGAACAGGAGTTAGGTATCTGTCAACACACCTGAGGCCAAGGTAATCATCTCAGTGCAAACAAAAAGTGTAAGGTAAACCACAAGCGTGAGGGCATTACTGAAATAAGGGCCCATGTGAGGCCACAGCCAAGCAACTGACTGTTTTGGTATTGCCATTGTCCACATGTTTTACAGGATGCAAAGAGTGACCTTGCATTTTGTTTTTTTTTTCCCCCCCACATGATACCCATGAGAAAAAAACAACACTGGGTTTTACAAAATGGAATGCTTTCAGAAGCAAAAACTTTCCACTTTTGAACAGCCTGACATGATTTTATGTTCTGCACAGGTGCTCTCTAAATATACTAGAGAAATCAGAGGAGGTTTTTTTATAATAACATCAGAAGGGAAAAGATGCAGAACAAAAGGGAGGTGTTACAAATAGCACCAGAATGCCCTGATACATGTCATGGCTCCTGTACCCATTTCATTTGGCGGATTTCCAATATGGTGATCAATTGCAACAAGCCATTTCGCTGGGAGCAGCATTTCCAGTTGATGATTGATTGGAACAGAGACTACGTAGCAGTCCAGTGCACAAATTTCAAAATCTAGAGATGTAAATGACTCTCTCGCATCAAGTACGGCTGCTATACTTGACTGAGGTCATCAATCGTACATGGCCTTGTAGCTTGGGAATCCCTAATTCTGACATATACCCCTTTTCCCCCATCTGAAGCTGCTGGAGAAAGCCTGTGCAAAATCAGAAGCTTCAAATATTTGTGGAGATTTGCTCACCATTACAACCAAAAGTGACTGTATACTCTGAGATCTGTAGCAGAGAATATCTCAGCAACAGAGTCATTGGTTCTAGATCCTGGTTCTACTCCCTTGGAAAGCCCGATATTCAAGGTATGGTTTGAGACTTCTATGTCAAAGTCTGTACTTGAGCTTTCTCCACAATTATCAGTCTGTCCAAATTTCATGTTGGTTGGTGTGATGCTTGCAGCCAATTCCGGGGGTGGGGGGATTAATAAGAGTTACATATCCCCACTCCAACCCCGAATTGACTGCAATCATCACACCTTCAGTGTCAACTTATTCTTACCAGGCGTCTCGGAGAAAAAGCTGGTCACCAACATCAAAGTGTTACAGGCTCATAAGTCTCCAAAGCCTCGCTGAACCATGGATAAGTTGCAAGATCAGGATTTACAAAATCAATTTTAACTGCATTCTGATTTGGAAGCTCCTCTATAAATTGGAAGAGGATCCAAAGTCCAGAGTGGGTACTGCTGAAGGTACCACAACTCACTCTCATAAATCCCAGCAACAACACAGATGGGGTTTTGATAAGGATCATATTGTACTATGGAATGGTCAAGCGCCTGCACATTATGCCGGGTAAGGTGTCAGAAATCCCATTAGCGTGAGGCAGGCAATGTACCCAACATAATGGGTGAGGGCGAGGCCATTCCATGACATTAACGTTGGGGTGGCAGAGTCAACAATTTAAAACAAAATTCATGTTCAACAGACACATTTTGGTCACTATTACAAATGTATGATTATCATCAGAAGATTAATATGGTCAAGAAATTGACATAATCTGCCACTCCAAACCTCAATGCGTACTTGACCTTGACCCACAAATGTGGGTATTGGAGTGGGTTGAGTAGAAATCTTGGAGCATTGAAGCTAAATGACATTCCTGAACCCCATCGTGAATCCCTGAAAAATGATCCTTACCCTGGGTTGAAAGAATTCCTAAGAAAAGGAAAAAAATCTTGTGGGTCAGACAAAATGTACAGCATCTTTTGTGGCAGAGTAGACAGATGATGTGCTCACAAAATCAAAAGGTTGATTTACCCACCAGCAGACTTCAACACAAATTCTGTCACCTAATCTGAGTTACAGCTAACCCTAATCCTAACCCCAAAACAACTGTAACTTCCATAAACTCATAAAGCGCAGGTACGACAACAACTGTAAATTATCAATGTTAGCACCCACCTGTTTTTCTTAACTTTAGCTACTTTTCGATTGGGTTTTCTTTATTCTACTAGTAGAATTTAAGTGTCCGCCAAGGCAAAATTGCTAGAACATTATTGTGTTTCCAGAATACTTCGCCACAATACTCCTCGCACCAAGTTTGAAAATGTGTGGTAACAGTGCAATTGCATGTTTTTCTCAAAGCCTATGTCATCCAAAATAGGAATGAAAATTTCCAGTTAAAACATGACTATTTATCTAACTTCATACTTAACCCCTAAAAGCCTAAGGGGTACAACAATTTCTTAGATATGTGAAAAAATGACACTTTCAAAACTATTTTCAAATGCAATTCCAAAGAGAAGTTTTAAAGCATTATGTATGGATAACATCCATATGGCTGGAAATCAAAAATCAACTTTCAATGTTTAAAAAATGAGTTTAGAAGCATTAAACTTTGGAAATCAATTATAAATGCAACTTTTGGGGAGAGGTCATGAAATTGAATATGAGTAGCCAAAAACAAGTGTAGAATAGAATAATGGAAAGATGCAAAATAATCTTGAAGTTGTCAAATTGTAAAAATAATAAGTTTTCCAACAAAGGAAAACTTTTGGGGTCCCAACACATGAAGGGCTCCAGAGAGAAAATATGGTGATAGCTTTTACTAGTTTTCTTTTTGAAGGTGGTCAATAATTTTAGTAGTTACTTTTGAGAGAATCTGTGTGAAAAATGACAGTTTTAAAAGAGATATGTCCTTGAATGGACGTGTGGTTTTGGGCAACTCTCCCACCCCTTTTATCCAAATGTCATGAGTAAATTCCCCCTTAAAAATAGCAAACTTTCATATATGATGCCAAAGTTTTTGGACAAAGTAGTTGTCTTCAATGCACATGATGCAAAAAAAATGTAAAGAATAAAGTTATGTCTTCCATAAACGATCATTGTGTAAAATTTGGCAAATAGATGTAAGTGGTCCACTTCATCAAAGTTTAGGGGTTAAGGCTACCACTTTGTTACACCTTGTCCCCATGAGGTATTGTCATGTCCAAGCATTGGTCGTGCTTTGGCAATAAATTGTCTTGTTAGATTGAATCATCACATGACATTTTAGTTTTGTTTCACTAATGTTGGTCAAGAGTACCACTTCATTTTTGAATAGTTGAAAGGAGGCAACAAATTTTTATGATAGTCACTGTGAAGTTAGTTTTTGTGATATTTTGGCCATGTTGTTGGATGTGTATGTTGTTTATCTTATGTAAATTTTGCTTGTCTATTGGATGCAAGTTTTTTTTGTGTCGTTGTGATGGAAAAATGCGTTGTTGTATCAAGAGGTGTGGAAAGAAGTTTCATTAATGTTAGAGATTTTGGGAGATGGATTTTAACATGATAGAAAAGACGATCCACATTTTTGTGAAGTTTTTTTTCATTCTTTGATTTTGGTGAAATAAGTAAGTGGGGTTGTCATTTTATGTGCATGTCATCTTAGTCTCGAAATATTTTTAATTGTGTGTTTAATTGATGCAAGCTTTAATTGTAAGCTTTGTTTACATGTCTATAAGTCAACATGGTGAGTGTGATTTTATATGGAGTTCACTATTGTAAGCTTCTAAGATCTTCTAGCTTTGCAATTAATCAACTATTTGCTTGTAAGTTTAGTGCGTTATGTGAGTCACATGAATTCATGTGGCACTTGCTAAGGCATCAATTTGGCATGATTAATTGTTTTTGAAGTCAAAGGATGTCACTAAGACATGTGGAAATTTTATGTTCAAAAGACAATTGACAAGGCATTTTAAAAAAAAAGTTGAATTGTATCATGGACATAAATTCAAGCATCACTCACACAAAACACCAATGTAACAATTATGTTCAAAGTCAAGGCAAGCTACTAATTGAAGGATCTTGGCAAGTCCATGTTTTGGAATGATTAATATGATTTGGAATCTAATGATAAATCTTTACTCCACATGTTTTATGGTTTTATTTTCCTTATGAACCTTTAGTTTTGAATGCAAAAAGAACTTCAAACAAGTTTTATTATGTACTTAGGTGGTACAATTTCAATCTCACTAGAAAAGGTATGACATTTGTTGATTAAAAGTCAATCATTTGGATCATGAAAGATGAATTTCTCTTCAATCCAATTTTTCAGTCTTGTTTTTCCATAAGCATATCATTGTAGTTCTAATTAGAGTTTTAGTAGGTGAAGGTTGTTTCCATTTGTTGTTTAGTTTTTATTTCTTAAATTTTTTTTGCCTTCATCAATTGCAAAATACTAGAACACAAGGCCATGGGCTAAATGTAAAGGTGATCATAAACAAACATATAAAGACATTAGTGATTTTTTTTAAACTAGTGACTCCTTGTGGCATTGGCCCAAGTGAGATCACCTTCGAGGCTTTAAAAGATGCAACTTTCCAAATAACCTCTTCAAGGTTTTTAAACACACTATTAATATGAAAGGTGATGGTACCGAAAGAATGAATAGGATGGACAATGGGAAATTCCCATGTGGAATAAGACTAATAAAGGAATATAGAAAATGGTAACATTATTATTCATTTTAATACACCAAATGGACCCATGGATTAACCCTTGCTTCATTATTTTGATCTACGTTATTTTCAACATATATGTGTTATATATATTATTCATGATTCTTGAAACCTTATTTTATCCATTTTTTATTAATGACCATAAACAATTTGTGTAACGTTTGATTGTTGTAATGAATAAAATACACTTATCTTTGAGTCTTATTAAATTTTAATAGACAAATTACTATTTGAAGTCAACACTTGATTTTGTTGAGATTCATGTTTTAGTTGGGATTCATCAAACATGCCATACAACCCTTCATGTGAGATTTGGTCATTACAAGCTAAATTTGGTTTCCACTTAGAATGTTGATTATTGATGCCAAAAATTAACCTTTTTTAAATCATTGTGATGGGTTTGAATGGGTTGTGATTTTGTGGCCAATTCCTAATGGAAACAAAGTTGTAAATAAAGCATTCATTTGTTTACAAATTGAACACCTATATGACTTATAAGCTCACATCAAATTCCATCTTACCATAGTACCTTTTCCATTTCGGCCATAATCATAAATAAATTTTAAAAAACCAATTTTTAAATATTCAAGTGTTAGTTATGCCAAAAATTCAAAAATATTAAGTTGAAAGTGCCAAATTTTTTTTAATTAATCTAAAAATGCTAAAAATGCTAAAAATGTTAATTTTGTGTTCCCTAAACAGCTCGAGGTCTTCCCCATTGCATGATTTTTGTGAAGGGGTAGGGTTACTTTTGAAGTCTTGATGGCTAGCCTAAACAAATTAGCTTTTTTTTGGTGGCTAGCTATTGAGCAAGTTGTTGAGCTATTGTGAATAGGGCCTAAGCAACTAATATTCAAGTGAATGCCAAGTTCTTTCAAAGTCTAAGCCCCTTATTGTTGGCATCTACAACATTCTAGCTTCTTGCAAACACCACATGATCTACTTCGTTTCAAAGGTGCTTTCAAATTGTCTTCATTGTATTTTCAAGCATCCATTTCATTTTCACATGTAGGTTGCAAAACTTTGAAAGTTCCATGGTATTTAATAGATGTACCTTGAAATTTGGGCGTAAAATGAATAAAGGTTATCATGTTCCCACTTCCCCATTTTCTTCATGGTTGGTAATTACAATCATGTTCTCTCATCATCTTCCTTTTACATTTTTTTCGTTGCAACAAGAATTCCCTTCTTACAATGGTCCAAAATGAATATCACATTTCTATAAGCATATGGGGCAAATGCTAAAGGTCTATGGAAAAATTGAAAGATACACCTTCTAATAAATAAAGTAGTTTTCTATTACAAATTGTTTCTAGAAGGCACCTTCTATAATTATGGCAATGAGTTAGTTCTTCAACCTTGAAAAAGAAACAAAATCTCTATCAATTGCTTGGCCTTTTTCATCATTGTACAAGTAGTAGGTTCTCTCCCCACCCTTAATCCCTACTCCCCTTGTTCTCTTTCTCTTTCATTGGTCCATGATCCAAATTAAGCAAAGGATCTACATTTGCAAGAATATGTAAGCAAATCTTTCTTCACTTCTTTCTTTCACAAAATTCAAGCTACAAAACCTACATTGTTAGACATTTAATTAAGTTGATGTTTATTGGGTAGTGTCAAATGACATTTTCCTTAATCCTTCATGGTTGAACGTACTTGGTAACATTTATGGTTAAAATAATACCATCCAACAATGTGGAATATGTTAGTTATGGTGTCTTTGAGTCCTCTTCCAATGACACTTGATGTGAAGGCATCAAGTGGTGGCATACAACTAGCCACGAAACATCTAAAGCCTAGAGACCTTCTTAATAAACCCTTTTATTCAAAGTTCACCATAAAAATTCTAGATTGACATCTACATTTGGTGTTGCACACTCCTCACATGATTAGCTTTTCTATAAATGGTTCAATCTTTGATATTAACTATAGTGCAATTTGTTGTTGGGATCCTTGGCTCCTATGTCTTAACCTATGTTTGCTTTCACATATCCTTGTCATGTTGGATGTTATTTTGGGACCAGAAATGTGCAAGGCAAGGTGCTTCCCTCTTGTGGCTCTCATATGGGATCTGTCATATGGATTGGAAGCCACATGAAATCTCACAACCACAATAGTTATGGTTGATTCCTCTCCAGTTATTTAGGGTTTGATCTATGGATCTAAACATACAACCATCATACTTTTGGTACACTTTGCCACAACCCCGTAACCTAGTATGTTTAGATATCTATGATGTATAGGCTTGAAAGTTTTACTTATACAAATGCAATAGAAATTCTCATTGCAAACCTCATAAAGAAAAAGGTGTAAAAGAACAATGAGAAGGAAATAGGGGGTTGAACAAAACACTGACAACTTTATATAATATAAGTAAAGGGATGTGGTTTGTTGTCGTACCTTTGATTATCCTATTGAATGCTCCAATGGCCTTTTGCAAGTTGACCCACACTATGCATATGATGTCAACTTCAAAGTGTCACTATTAGCAAATGCAAGCTAGTTTCTCCTTGTGCCTAGATTATAGGTTGGATGGATGATGTTAAAAAGTTTCTTGCAAGAAAGTATCTACTTTGGTCTTCTATACAACAATGGTTATCACTTGTGTTGGATTCTTCGTTTCCTATGTATTTCTTATGTTAACAAGATCGTTTGCAAGCTACAAGTGTGACTCTTGATCAAAAAATTCATTTGTGTAGCTTGCAAGGTTGTCTATAGTAGTTGTGTTGTTTGCATTGATGTGATAGGCTTGTTCTTGGGAGTAGAATGACTCTCTTCTAGTAATTATGACCTACATAGAATCTAATTTAAGGTTTCCTCTCACATTCTTTGCATTGGCTATGGGACACATGCTATTGTATTTCTATATCACCATTTTTGGTATAAAAACTTGTCTCTTGTTGACTAATTTCATGGGAATCTCGACCATTTGCTACCTATTTGCAAATGGTGTTATTGTTTTTTAAGTTTTGGTTTACATTAGTTGTGTTGTTTTCTACACCACAACATTCTATCATTCATTTATTAAAGTTAGGTAATTCATTCCTACCATGATGAAGTTTAATGAAAAGATTTTACTGGCCTTCTATTTCAAGTAAATGCTATAATGTCTTTACTCATAGATTGGGCAATTCTCTATTTTGTTTTTTCTTTGTTTATAGTTGGTTCATAACCTCCTAACTTTGAAAACTTATAGATGTATTCACAATTCAAGTAGACCAAGTGCAAAAATATAAGGTTCATCACATAGTATTTAGGATCGATTTTTGGCAACTACCAAGTTAAACACGAGTTGCTTTAGGAGCCCTAAATTGACATTGACTAACCTAATCACATGGGAATTCTCAAAAGTTGTAAGCCTACAAATACTATGGGCATAGACAAGGATCGAAGCAAGGCTATTTAGCTTGTTCCAATTTACATGTTATTCTCTTTTCTTCTTGGGATATCTTCATGGGGAGGACATAGTTCTTTTGTTTACCTAAAACAAACATGGTTTAAACTTCATGAGCTTGTAATGTCTAAAGGACTCAAGACATTTGCTAAAGCTCACATTGTGGAAGCTCACCAAAAAATGGCAAATATATCAACAAAAAGAAGAAAGGAAGATGAAAAGTATATGGAATGAAAAAAATATGTGACTCATTTTGATGGCTTGCCAAATGGTGAGGATTTGGAAAACAAGCCCATTTATGACAGTTGTGATTGTAACATCAATATTGATTTTTGTTGTTCATACTAACCTTGGTCTTGTTTTGTTGTTATTGTTGGATGTTTGGAGGTGCCATATTATTCTTGTTAGATGACGTTATTTAAGAAAACCTTGTATATATTTACTTATGTACAACTTTGAATGGAGGACATAAACAACAAATGTGCAGCTTGTTTTTTGAAGTCCTTATTAGTAGAAGCTAAGATTTGGGATTATGGGTGTTCAACCATCAACAATAAAAAAAATTGCCCTAAAAAAGAAATAATGAAAATGGTTTCATGCATCAATTAGATGATGGTTTACCTTTAGGGGAGCTCCCATCTTGGGCCAAGCCTTCAACATTGAACCTTGGTGAAATAAAACTTGAAATCTTCTACCATCACTAAGGAGTGTTTCTGTTTCACTTAATTGTTACAATCGTGTTCATTCCTTCCCTAGTCACATTTGTACATGTGCATCATCCTTCACCCTCTCCACTTTGTAACCTTGAACTTTTGATGTTTATTTCTAATATTCACATTATCTTTACAACTAGGTGAAAGCACACTAGGGTGGACCAAAAATGGCAACTACAAAGTTCATTTTGGGAGATTTTCTAATATATTTTTTAACACAAAAACCTAGACAAGAACAAAAAACCCTTGAAGCGATATTAAAGTTGGCAAATTTTTCCACATCCACGTTAATGATGTTTTAGCTTCAACCTTTTTGAACACCTCTATTTAGTTTTGGTCATGAAAAAAATTCTTTTGAATATGTGATGGACTTTGAAAAAAATTAAACTATTACTATGCATAATAAACAATTATAAAGTCCATCGTATACTTCAATTTTTGCAAAAACTTTAATCTAAAGTGTCATAACCCTTAAAAGTATAACATGTCCCAAATTTGTGGAAAAAATCTTCAATTTTCTTATAAACAATGTGTCCATAACACTTTTTTTTATGGACTATGACCCAAGAATTACCTACATTACAAAGTCCATTTTTCATTGAATATTTATGTTATTGGTGTAATTATTTGAAACTTAAAAGGGGAAAGAAGTTCACTTATTTAAGTCCATTTTTGTTGGAATTTTCAACTTGCATATGGGTTTTATCAATAATATGTATCTAACCTAGAAAATTTTGCCTTTGTGACATCTAAATAAGTCCATCGTAATGTGCTTTTACCTAGCTTTATGTTTGGCATTTGTAGAAAGCAAAGCATGAGTGGACACTACTTGCTTTCCTTGGTTGGGCTTGCACTAGCCCCTTAAAAGGCCTTCTATGCCCTATTCATCGTTGGAATAATAATGACCGTAACTAAGATATGAGACAAGAAAGCAAAAGGAAAGTGGGAGAATGGTGTGAATCAAAGGCATTTTTATATTGTTCTTAGTGGTATTTCTAATTTTTTCTTTCTTTGAATGAAATTTTTTTAGTTTTTTTGTTGACATGGGTTCAAATTCATTTAGCTCCACCATCTATTAGGAGGGGGAGTGCATTTACAAATTCAAGACTAAGGTTCATGAGTCACACACATGACAAATACAATCACTTTTTTGGAGTTGCTAAAAAAGTTTGGTGCCAAAAGCACCTTGTAGTTAACAAGTTAATGGTAGTGGACCTTTTTGGGTGAAAATCTTTTAAGGTGTACCACACAAGATGAAAAGGGCCTAGTCCTTACTTCAGTCATTTTTTACCTTATATTTTGATCCCCATAAAAAATAATGAGTCAAAAGTTGTTAAAAATTTCAGAAGGACTATGTTTTAGGCCATTACAATTCTAAATTCCAGTATAATAATCCATAAATGTGTCTTTACATGGTAAAAAAGGATTAGGTCAAAAAAGACCAAAAAAAAGTGACATTGTGACAAGATTTTGGTACGCTTAAAAAAATTGGACCCTTTTAGTTTGCAGAGGTGGAAGAAGCATTATGTTTGACACTTTTCAAAGGACCCACTGTTTAAAATGCAATTTTTTTCAAAAAGTTAAAAAACAATAATGAAAAAAAAGACTCTTTGACTAATTCCCAAAATAATGCATATGTTTTAACATGTGTTATGTTGTAACCTCAATAGCTACTTACTACCACACATGTTGTTGAAAATTGATGACCATGCACATGGTTGTCACTTGTTGTAGATTGAAAAGTAATAACATTACAAAGGCAAGGATTGGTGCTGCTTGGAGGCCAATGCCACAACATGCAACATGGTAGCCCAAGCCCACAAGCCATTGGTAATAATAACAACAACAAACACAACTAAGAACACACCAAACACCATAACAATTCAATCAATTTCAAAAATGACAATAACAACTACAAAAATGTCAATAATAACAACAAAAACAACTACAATAATGCCAACAATAAATGCAATATGTAATTTCCATATCTAACTTAAATTTTTTTCTTCCTAGCTTGTGCATGTAGCTTATGTACTATTCCTAATGGCCCTACACTTGTAGATGGTGGTGTAGGTGTAAGTTGAAGGCAATTCTCCACTATTTCTAACATTGGAAAGGCATTAACATCAACATTTGCTTCCATTTTTTCTTCTACAACTATTGTTTCCTTGAAGAGCAATGTTATAGTGTTGGTTTCATAGCTGCTAATTGAAATTCAAGTAAGAAAGCTTTAGTGATGTATGTTTTGTCCCATCTTTTGATAATTCTTGTTTTCATGACTTTTACCTATGTCCATGCTTCATTGAATTTTAAATTTTTTCACATTTATAGTAGCCAAAAATCCTGAATTTTCATACTGTCATTTTCAAAGTGAAAAAGTGAAAATATATATATATATATTTGGCAATAAATAGCTGAAATGGTAAAGGTACTATGGTATGTATATTGGTTGAACCATACATAGGAAATGACCAAAAACAAAAACAAAAAAAATGTCCATTAAAAACAACCTACAATTTACATGTTACAAAAATTCTAAAATTTTATTAATATATTTTTAACTAAAATGAAGTCTCTAATAATTATAATATCAATCATTGGACCATTTTGAAATCTATATAAAAAAACAACTATCAAGATGCACAATCTATTCAATTCACTTTATAAATTCATAAATCTTTTAATTTTGTAAATTATGAATAAATGTTTTTACATCATATGCATACTCAAGTTAATACTATCAAAATAAGTCTATTGAAAATTCTTTAAATATAAAATACAAATTAACCATTGCATTTACATTCAAATTATATAAATTACCACTATGACATGAATAGTGAGCCATGTTAGATTACATCAACCTTCATTTTTTTCCAAAAAATCACATGTTCAATATGCAACTAATAATAAAAAGAGATTCATATCTACCTTTTGAAATGAATTTCACTTATAAAAAATGTACATACATAGTGATCAAGTTTACCCATTTTAGCTACATGAAGAACTTCATCATGTTAATTTAAAAATTTATAGTTTTTTTAATATGTTTTCCTTATCCAACTAGAACCACATATTTGAAAATATTTTTGTTGTGTTGAAGGTGTTCTTTCCTTTTCAATTAGTATCTTTCTTATCATGAGAGGCAATTCATTCCAAGTTCATTGGCAATTTTAAAAGTATAGATTTTTCACATTCATTTGGGGCATTTTTTTCACCATAATTAGATTGCACCTTGATGTTTTATACATTTGAAAAAAACATCAACTTTAGACTTACTATGCACAAGAACATGTGTACGAAGGGAATGAACTTCCTTTGCACACCCATAACTCAACCCTTGATTAAAGACTTCAACCCCCAATTTTGTATAAATGGTCTAGGTTAATAAATTTGGTAACTAGTTAACATGTAGACATGAAGTGAAATAGGGGCTTGAATATTCCATGTTGCACACAAGAAATTGCAACATCTTAACAATAACCATTGTAGACTACACACATTTTATAAAAAAAATTGCAAAAGTTGACCTAAAGTTACTTTTGTTTTTCTTAGGGTTTGTGTTGCCCTTTTTCCTCAATGTTGTATGTTATGGTTCAAGTTTAGATACAAGAGTTTGAACCATATAAATGTAAAAGCTTATTCTTTATTTCAATGAAAACATTTTTGGGGTTATTCTCAAATAGCTAGGTCAAAAAGGAGATGAATTTACATGTAAGTGAATGTGATCATAAAAATCTCAATGTATTGTGTTTGCAACACATAATAATAACTTGGGATCTCACACATTGATTTAAAAGTAAATATTTGTAACTTGAGTATTGAAACTATGTAATCAATGTCTACTTCATGAGGTGAAATCAAGTGGATATAAATATTTCAAAAATAAAACTTCAAGTTTGTTTGCGTCCAATTGCATGTGTGATCTTCTTTAGTTAATTTGTTTTCCTTTGGTAAACAAAAGCACAATAAAAATATGTTAGATTTTTTTGCAAGCTTGGATCAACTTTTTCTTGGTATTTTTATAAAAGCAATAAGGGAAAAAAGATTTATATTGCCACATGAAATTGGAAGTTGTTAATTATATAATATATTATCAATAAAGGAAAATTATAACACGTGGTTTCAAAATAATGCCTGGACAAATTGGTAGTTTTTGCACAAAGTCTCTTACATGTCTCAAGGGGTCGCCCTCTAGGGGATGATCCATAGGAACTTATAATTTGACCATGGTCATGTTTAGTGTTTATTGAGAAAAACATCAACATATATGTTTTTTATGAAGCACAAGGCCATTAAATGATGTGAAAATTGGGCATTTTCTAAGTATTTTCTTAGGTGATTGTAAGATGTGAAGTTGTTGAAAGAAATTGACTAGTATAATATTCAAAGTATTGAAAGACAAGGTTGTTCTGCAAGGCTACAAATGGCACACGTTGAAGCCCAAAGAAGGTAGCACGAATTTTTCAATAAGGTTTAGAGAATATTCATGTTACAAATGGTATGGACCTCCACATGGAGCCCTAATTAAATAATAGATACATCCAACTACGAAAGTAGGGGAAAAAAGATGCCAAATAATTCAAATATTTGAGGACCCTCCAATATTTTGTGATTGTGTGAGTGTATAAAAGGTGTCAAAAGTCCCAAAACCTCCACACAAAAGAAATGAAATATCCTGAATCCAACATGGATTTTGGCAAAAATGATACCATATACCATCCGTTGCAAGAAGGAAAAAGAAGGGTGCACCAGTTTTTTTCCCTTAGGGCACTGCACATTGTAACTGCCACAAAGTCCTTACAAGCTGACACTTGACCAGAAAGGGATGACCAGGAAGGGTTTTGAGCTTCTGGAGGTTCATAATTCCACCACAAGATTTGTCAAACCAGGGATTTGGCTGAGCCTGCTCGCAGAGCAAGGCCTTTAGATTTGTTGCTTAGTTTCTAACACTGGCAGTGTCCAAGAGCAAGAACATCATGTAGAGTTCGTTTTGTCAATGGTGGTTAAGCCATTGCAACAATTCTAACCTGCTGGTGATAAGCCATTTTATTCCAGTTGTCAAGTTGGACAAGTGCACAATTAGCAGTTGATAGGGGTGTCAAATTTATACCTATGTGATTTGTCAAGCAGGTTTAATTGAGAAAGAACTATTGCTATCAACCTCTGTGCATAATTTAACCTGTGCATTGATTGAGATCTATTTTGTGCCAAGCATATTTGGTTCAAGAATCCATTCTCCAAGTTGCAATTGCCTTCGGGTTTGTTACAGAATTACAACTGACATGGGTTGAGATCAGAATTCAGAAGGGCCAGAGCTCATGCTGGTTGAAGGTATGGAAGCCAGTTCAAGTGATGTTGGAGGTGGTACCTTCTCCATGGGCATGCTTCCCATAATTCTCTTCGATTGCTGTAAGCATGGTATGTGAGCATATAAGGTTACAACTAGTATGTGGGGTCAAATGTTACAGCAATTCATCTTTGATCTAACTTCTGATTCCAGAAAAACAATGAAGTTAAGAACTTTGTCATTTTTGGAATGGACAAATCATTGCAGAGACACACACACCAGGGCAAGGATTCAAGCAAATGGTGAGAAGACTACGGGGCTCCTATCGAGTTATATCGTATGTGGCTTCTAATCAGGGCATGCAATAAACCCTGAAATCAATCACAAAGAGTTTTCAAAAATATTTTTTGTCCCAGCATATAATATCCTCATCAATATGTTTTTGGCTGCTCTTTGCATGAGAACCTCCTGTTGTACACAAATTTGCAATTTGCCTAAGAGAAATTATAGGGTGCAAAAACCATAAACCTAGTCCCTACTCTTTTGTTTCTGCTGCAGGAACAAGGAAGAACTTTCACTGGAGATTCTGAAGGAAGGTTCCGTTGTTGTGTTTGGTTGTCCAACAGAGAGGTTCACAACAGTGGAGGTAATAATAAAGCCAAGCAAATTTGGAAGACTACTTGCTATATATCTTGTGGCTGATGATCCATGTCCAATTACATTTTCATTTGATAAAATGTGTGCAAGAAATGGTCTGTTGTAGTGCCAAGAATACAGTGTTTGGTTGGAGACAGGTGGATGCAGTGAAAGGGTATGTGCATGCAGGTGGTTGTGTGCTGCTGTTAAGTGCACAAGGGGGTGATGCACGCCATCAATCCAATTTGAATGAGCTTCTTCATGACTTTGGAATCACCATCAACACTGACAGCCTTGTATGTGTTTATCAACTGAAGTGAAATTCTCCATCAGTATGATAACATGGAAGGAGCAAGGCCTGATGTTGCAAAGCTGTTGTTTACTTGCATGCAATCATATCAACAGTATCATAATTGCTCACTCCTGTTGTATATCTTCTCACAGGTGAGGGTGGTGCAAGAGAAGTACTTGCATCCAAAAGAGGTGCTGATATCCAACAGTGTCCTTTGCAAGGAGATCAGTCATGTTAGTGTCCTGATTCTTAATACACGGAAGCATCACTTTTTAATGTGTTTTTTTCATCATTTTTCTGCAGCAGGCATCTGAACAGGTTCTGATCGCCCTACAGTTCCTGAATTTGGGAACTGACTTCTGGACACATATTTGCAGTTTGGAGGAAGAAACTCCAAGGATAAAAGCAGCAATGTTTTTGAACTGTCATCTAGGTGCATCCATTGTCTGCTTTGCTAAATTTGAGCTATTGTGAAAGGAACCAAAAACATCTAGACTGATAACTTCTATGGTTCTCCACTTTAGCAAAAACAATCACAAATGGAGTAGCAGCAGTTTGGGCAGATGAAACATGTTAGGTTAAGAACAACATTTGTTTACACAGGTTGCAAGGGAGTGACATGAAAGGAGAGAGCACTGCAAAACCTAAATCTGCTGGGATGCAAATTGTGTATCCATATGGGGCTACTCTATCCACACAACGACCTGCTGCACCCATTCTTGCCTCTGGCTTAATTTCATTTCCAATCCATCGGCCACTTGGTATCATCCAGTCTTCCTATATAATTAAGAACCACCTGATAGAGGAAAAAATTATGACAAACATCAGCTGCAACTAATCAACCCAAGAAACATCCAAAGAATCAATAGGTAGATTGGTTTCAGTGTGGGATATGGCAACCTCTGTGTTGTGTTTTGAGCAGGGGCAATATATGAAGGCACAAGTGGGAAGGGAAGGATAGCAGTGCTCGGCAGCACTGCCATATTTGAGGATGCCTGGCTGGAGAAAGAGGACAATGCCAAACTCTTTGATTTTTTGTTACTTTGGCTTACACATCAAAGCTCCATTGAGGTCCTTTTTTATTTCCTCTGTCAAGGCTAAATGTCTCTTCCTTCTATTTTGTCACGTATGTATGGCAAAGAACCACCAATGAAGTCCTGAAGGTGAAGGGATGCTCTTCCTTCATAGTAGGGTACGGAAGACAAACCTTGGTTGAATTCGAATTTCAGATTTTGTCTCATCAGCTTGTCTGGTAATTTGGTTTCACAGGTGGAGAGGATCAATGTGGAGGAGCTAGACACAGGCGAGTTTGAGCATGTACCAAACACAGAAGCATTGGCAGGTCGCTTACGCTGTTGCTTGCAGGCATTCTTCTCACTTCAACTACTCACACTTACATCTGTAGTTCCCATTCTACCCACAAATAAGTCACACATCAAACTTAGAGTTTGCTAACCAGCCCATGCGCAGGAGGCAGAGGAGCTACCAAAGGACTTCACAAAACTTGTTGATGATGAACTTTTTCAGTATCACACAAACTTGATCCCAAGTGTGGTGTCACTGTACGAGCAGCTTGGTGTCAAGCACATGCCTTTGACTCTGATAACCCCTCAAGTATGTGCTTGCACTCTTGCCATTCTTTCAGGAATTATTGTTTGGCAGAAAATCTAGTTACAGGCTGACTTTCCTGAACTACTGGTTCATGGATTTGTGCATTTCAAGCTTCTTGAAAAGGGAAATTGCACATCTAACTACTCATGTGAAGCTCATGTTTGCAGTTTGAGACACCATCACCACCTCTGCAGCCAGCAGTGTTTGCCCCATCTTTGAGGGAACCTCCACCTCCAGCTGTGGATCTGTTTGACCTTGATGACTGCTTTGCATCGCCTTCTATTCACCTATCACATCTCACAAATAAAGTTCATCATCTCTCTCTTCTAAACTTGTTGCTTGTGAATGAAAGAATTCCAAAACATTACATTTCAGATGACAGATAACCCCCGCATTTCAACTGTCCAGGCAATCAACCCAAGGTCTCTGTGCTAGGATGCAAGCTCTGTGCATTTTGAGCTCCAAAACACACATAATTCTATTGTGCTACCCACTTACATTGGGGTTGTTTGACAGTGCAAAAATGCTGGTACAGAAGACCTGCAGTTCTACACTCTTGAAGGAGCTGCCATCCTTGGCATCACACCCAAGGTTACACAACAAACTCTTCTTCTTCCATTCTCCAACGCTTTTGAGTAGCTGAGAAGGAGAGCATAAACTAGGGTGACCTTGAAGGCCTCCTAGTACCATAGTCACTAGACTGAAAGTTTTAAGCTTTACAACAGGCTGCCTACCTTTGTTCACAAGTGTGAATCTCTCTATCTTGGTATGGATGGACTTACAGGTGGTTGGAGTTGCAGACAACAATTCCAGGGAGGCAGCAAAAGCAGTTCTGTCATTTATTTTCCAGGAGCTTGTCAACATGAAGAAGCTCCATCCAGAAAACAAAAATCTCTCTCCTAATCTTTGATTTGAGATTTGAAGGCTGCAACAATTCGCATGCTCTGAGTTATTTCTCAGCATGCTATGCATGGCAAGAATAACATCATAAGCAGGTCATGCATTTTCTATCATGCTTTGGTTCTTCAGTCCAGTTGCTGATACCGTGCTCTACTCATGAAGCTGTGTGTTCATGATGATGGAGAGAAGGTTGGTGAATGGTCTTATTCTCAACCAGATTTTAGTTGTGTATTGCATGTCTCTCTGCCTCTATAATCCGTGGTCGATTTGCCATACAATTTCATTGCTGCACACAAAGATTCTTATCCACTCATCAACCACAATCTTCCAGGGATCAACTCTGAGATTTCACAACCATTTTGAGTACCAACTTCCACTGTGCCATGCCATATCATGCACCACTGCCAGTGTTGCTCTTGGTTCCCAAGTTTAAGCAACAGCCAATTTCTTGCAAGCTTTTTGCATAAAACATTCTTTGCATGAAAAAAAATTCAAGAGACAGCTTCATCATTTTGATTCTCTGAGCCTCAACATAAGAGTGTCCGATGAATATAATATGGCAGCACATCAAGGCAAATACAAAAGAATCAGCATCCTCATTGTCTATCCACTTGTGCTTAAAGGATTGCTCTTGCAAAGTTCACTTGCTTGCACATACTCAGCAAACTATGGAGCAAGGATGATTGCATTGCAAGGATCCTTACCTCTCCTGAAACATGGAACAGCATCAAATAGAGGATCATCTGAATTGTGAAACAATATGGTGCCTGTGACCATCTTCAGGAAAATATGTACTAGTCCAAGTCTTTCCAAAAGGAAAGCGTGAGATGCTCAATCTCTTTGTCGCTTCTTGTGAAATCTCACAAGGGAAAATCCATCTCAAAACATGATGTAGACGGATCAAGAAACTCCAAAGAGAGGAATGGAAAGCAACCTATTTGTTAATAGGTATCAAACAATCGCTCTCTCTTCTGCTGCAACTGCAAGTGAGCAAGCCAGGTGATTCTTTCTCAAAAAATAGCTTGACGAAGTTTAGACTGAAGGATTTGTACATCAACTACAGTCCATACTGTAAATCACTGGAGATCTGTTGAGTCTGGCATATCAACAGTTAGCAGGGTGTCAAGCACACACATTTTGCAGTACATGATATCTTAAATCAGCAACATGTTTCAAGAGACATAGTTGGGATTGTCAAGCCTATTTCTCAGATTCCTTTCACATGACAGTCTTGGCCATCAAGAGGGCCATGACAAGGAAAGAACTTTGAGACTCAATTGATACATTATCAAAGTTTGGGCTTCCTATACCTCCCCAGGTTTTGGTAAAGGAAATACTTCTAGAAATTATTCATCATCATCATCACCTTGGTATCATGCTCATGAGCCACAGTTAGTTCTTCTCACAATTTGTTTTGTGAGGTAATCAATATTCTTCTTGTTGTGACAGAAACAGTACTGGCAACTTGTCCTGAGCACTATCAAGACTTCACCTTCACAAAGTCAAGTTTGCAATGTTTTTAAGGGTTCCTCTTTATGGTCATTCCTGAACGAAGTTGCAACAAGAAGTTTGTTATTCTCAGGGAAAAACTAGTAGATGGTGTTGTTTTTTGGCTTGCACGTGAGCTCACATTCTCTTTGATGTCTGGGATTACTACCACACATCTGGCCCCCACTGACCAAATGAATTCCTCTCTGTGAATTGTGAAGTTTGTGGCTGTCGTCAAGGAGTTGAAGTGAAATGATTATGGACATGCATCAGTACTGTTGAAGGTAAACTCCTCTCAATGGTATGATGAAGGCAAACTTTGTCTTAAATTTGTTGTTTCATTGTTGCATACAAACTGTTTCTTGTTGTGCCTGTGGGAAAATCCCTGGAACTCAATTGGCAGATTGGTTGCTTTGTGCAGAATCCAACAGGTGCAACAGAATCCATCCAGGGCTACATCACTCTTCCTGGTTAATAATGTCCGGTCATTTGGGCACTCACCATGCAAGATGTCATGTGGCAGGTCAGTTTCAGCAGGACATAAAGCACTTGGCTAGATTTGGCTAGATTCTTTAGTGTAAATTGAGAACACCATAAATCCAGTTATATAGCCTCCTTGAAAAGAGGAGGCAGCTTACACCTACTTAATAGGTGTAAGGTACCAGCGCCTGCAAAGTCGATGTATGCTGCTACCGAAAGATAAAAGCCAAACTCTGCATTTCCTGCCTCATGCTTTACACTGGGGAAGTCCCTGCTGTCAGGGCATTATACCCTGAACCTAAGGCTCCACATAAGACCAGTCACAGCACCTTCAGGGAAAATCTGTGAAGAGGTTGCAAATGCACCCCAGAAAGTAATTTTTGAGTTCCATCAGGACTGGATGAAAACAGCACAACAACAGCTGCAAAACTAGCAGGAAGGGATCACACCCAAATGACTTAGATGACATTCTCAAGCATGATCTTGATAACTTCTTTACCTGAAACCAAGATGTTGACTTGTACACACATTTTTGGTAACGCAGTTTTACTGATTACTCCATTGCACAACAGTTAGCAGTGTACCAGGACACTAAAGGATACACAGAACACAGGTCATTCTTAGAGCAACTGCCATAGTTTTCCAACATATCCAATTTTGCATAGATGACCTAAGCTTTGTTTCTCCATTCTTATAGCCCTGTCCATGATTCAGAAGGGACCTGAAAACCTAAGCATCTTGATGAAGCATCTAGTCTTTACAGATTTTAAGTTCCAGTGAAAAATTTGGGTGGGTAAGCATTCTAAAAATACACTAGGAAAAATCAACCAGTTCTTTCTGAATGTAGTTACCTCGTGTCTCCATGTTTGTGCTCAATTCAAAGCTGACATATTTTCCTATTCATGAGGGCAACTGGAGGAGGAGATCAATGAGTAAATTGAATCACTCTTTCATTTCAGCACAGAAAAGCAAAATGGAAGAACTGGAGGAATTTCCACACCTCACTGTCACACTATTTCCTGTGGGTAGGCTTGTTGTTTATAACCCAGATAAAGAATTTCATAAATTTGTTCCCCACTTCTTGCTTCTAGGACAGTAACAAATCACAGTATTTCAATATTTTCTGACAATAGTTTAACCTCTTCTCTTATGTGGGACAAGTGATGACTGCAGATGTTAACAATCTGTACAAGCAATGAATGGTAATGCCAGAAGGAGATGATCACAAATCAGGGACTTTATGTACACTGCTTCCAGTAATCTGATGACCAAAATGCAATAACAGCATGATGACACACAAGCTTGCATTTCACCCAGTCTTGCTTCCTCAAGCAACCCAAGAAAGTAGGGATTCCACACATTAAGACAACTATGATTTTATGCCACACCCTTGTACTGTTCCATAGGTGATCCAAGGATGAAAATTCTGCTACATAGTTAGACATGTTCCATTCTGTACCTAATCTCGATCTCGTCTGCAAAGCTCTCCAGTGGCATAGTGTGGGAATTTTCTGAGGCTTCTGTCTTTGTTCTTGTTTTTGCAGGTGATCCAAGCAAGATAAATCATGAGACTTCAGGAGAAGCTTCTTAGAGACCATGACCTAGTCTATCTTCTCTTGAGCTGCTTGTGCTCCATGTTTTTGCATAGCCCTCTTCCACTTGAGCACAAGGGTCGAAAATGTGATCAAGCTATTGACAAGGATTAGGCTTGACACCACCAGCAAGGGGCCAGACCACACTGTCGAGAGGAACAGACCCCGGGAGTCAAAGTAGGGTTGGTATGCAAAGTGCTTCCAGTGTCTCTGAAGGAATGAGTTGAGCCTCTCTGCAGAAAATACTCCTAAGAATGCAAGGAAGAAAATACCCATCTGCATATTGCTGTGTTTCCTGCTCACTATTGATAACACCAGCAATGAGGTATGAAACACAACAAGGCAAATCAACCATGGCTCTCTCCAACTCACTGCATGGATGAATCCAACAACTGGTTCTGTAAGATTGGCTGCAATTTCCTTTTGCAAAACCTCTGCTGTTGCTATCTGCTTCCCCAACTCCTCTGTTAACACCCATTTTGCTGCTGTTCCTGTCTGTTCATCAACTGCTGTTGCCATTTCCATGACATCCAAGCCTTTCTCCAAGAGTGTCTCAAGAATCTGCAATACTTCCCTTCAGGGTCAAACCAACTTATAGTAAATTGATTCAGGTACAACAGCTTTGATCCTATTTCCTTGTGTGCTCTCTCACATCTTCACATCTGTAGAAACCAAAAGGTCCCCCAAAAGCAAGGAACTTGGTAACAAAGAGCCAAATCCTCAGTGAATCATATTGAATTGCAAATGCAATTCAACTGGGTTGCTAGCACTGCCAATGATGCATTTTGGTCAAATAAATCAAATCATGTAACAGAGCAAAATTTTATCATACTTCCCAGTTCCTTAAAATCCCAATGCGCTCCATTACTTTGTCTCTACTTTTTGCGCTCTCTTCAACCTGACCCTCTAGAAGAAGAAACTGCCAAGGAGGAACATATGATTATCATCCATTCCCAGGAACATCATCCAAGGCATCTGAATGGATGAAATATGATGAACAATTGGTGGGACCCAATTTTTACAAAATCAGGGTTAAGTGGGCGCCTAGCCTAGTCAAAATAAAGCTCAAGCTGAAGGCTATCATGAACCTAAACACATGCAGATCTTGAGGTGTAGGAAGGTTAGGGTTCTAGCTCCTACCCCTTGACAATGGAAGGAGTTTTATGCTTAAAAGTAATCATGAGGTGTAGGAAGGGAACAGTTTTTGCTCTTCAAGAGAGGGAGGAATTTTATGTTTAAAAGTAAGCATAAGATCCCTTCCACTTTTAAGGTTTAGGTGAGAATTTTTATTTTATTTTAATTAGGATATTCATCACAAATAAGAATGTGGATTTAGTTGAATAGGAGTTTCATTAATCATTTGGGTGAAATCATCATTAATTCATTGAACTAGAAATTTAATTATTTCACCATTTTTTTAATGATTGACAACAAATTGGGAACCAGAAATTTAATTATTTCACCATTTTTTTAATGATTGACAAAAAATTGGGAACCAGAAATTTAATTATTTCACCATGTTTTTTAATGATTGACAACAAGTTAGTATAGACAAGTGAATTCACTAGCATGTGATCAAATAAAACATTGACATGTGACAATGTAATATATTCACCAATTTTTACTATTTTTATCATCATTTTATATTATTTTATATTTTATATTTTTTTAAATACCTATTTTTTATAATCAACTACACTTATTGGTATCAAGGTTTGAACTTTGGTCTCCAAGGAGACAATTCATTGTCTTTGTCAATCAACTATCATTTGACATTATAACATATAGTGTCGAAATTTGAATATATTATAATTATATCCATTTTTTTATAAATCAAACTTTGAAATATATATATATATATGCAAAATAATTTATGGTTAACATAAATAAAATGAATTTTTAAAATTTCCTAGATTTTAATCATTTAATTTAATTGCAAATAGAATTTGCATTAAATGTTTTAATATTACATTACAAAGTTGAAACTACATTGCCACAAAAAATCAATTATTAATTTAACATAATTTATGATTTACTAGATGCTAATTAGGAAATATAATATAATATAATATATAAACATATAATACAATTATGTTTTAAAATTTTCAAAATTAGATAATATATTAATTATATACATTTTAATACATAAATTTTTCTTGGATTATACATATATGATATTAATTTGTAATTAAACTGAATTTGGTTTCAATAGTTTGTTATTAAAATTTAAATAGTTTTAATAATATAAAAAAATCCTTAATGAAATACTTTGACTATAAATGAACAATGATGACAATTACATAGTGATTCAAGTTTCGCATGAGGTGAAATGAAACAATGGTATGATTTAATTCATTTTTAAGGCCCTTTAATGAATCGAGTTAGTGAAATAAACTCACATTTTGTAAGAATGTGCACACGCAAAAGCACATTGTCTCTATTTATTCATGTCCACAAGCATATGTTCCATCATTTCATCATCACTTGAGGAGGAGCTAAAATTATTTCCCTGAGAGCTAGAACCATGGCTTGAAAATCACACCATGATCTCCATATCAAAGTACCTTCCATAAGTGAAATGAAAATGTGCTTCCATCTATAAAACAAAGTTTATGGGTTTAAAGCAAAGGTCATGGATTAGCCTTTTGCATTAGGTTGACAACTAAGGTTTTAGATTCACATTTTGGATTATGGTTTTGGTTTTAAAGATTAGGAGTGGAGATTTAGATTAGGTTTTTGATGGCCCTTAGGTTTTTCCTAATTGAAGTAGGCCTTAAGCACTCCCCCTTAGCAACCCCCCAAATAGTCCTTATATAGCCCTTTATCATGTGACCCCATAAATAAACCCCTAGTTATCCCTTAACTTAGTAAGTCCCTTTATAACCCCTAAGTACCTATGTAGCCTTTTAAATGGTCCTTAAGTAGCACCTAGGCCCTTAGGATGGCCTTATGTGCCCCCTTTTGTAATCTTTTGATACCCCCTTATCCTATGTAAGTAGGTTGGAAAAACAATATTTAGGGAAGTATGTAAGTAACCCTTGGGTGGGTAGGTAGGTAGCCCATAAGTAGGTAGATAACCCACGAGTAGGTAGGTACATAGCCCATAAGTAGGTAGGTAGGTAGGTAAGTAGCCCATTGGTATGTAAGTATATAACCCATGGGTGGGTAGGTAGATCTTGAATAGGTAGATAGGTAGGCCTAACCTACTTGATGACCTATAGGTAGCCCCTAGAATCTATAATTGTAATGTAGGTAAACCATAATGTGATTAGAAAACAAAGTATGATAATCACTTTTGTGAGTTCATTTTTAGTTGTGAAGACCAAGTCTTCATTTTGGTGGACCTTATTGATAGTTCAAAAGGATGAATGAATGGGACACCAAGGACCAAAATGAGGCTCAAATGAAGGATTAACTTCATTGTTTGTTATTCCCTACCCCAAAGGGGCAAAGGATTATTGTATGAGGTGAATTCTAGTGCATTACCTTATAATGTCTATTTTCACACTATGAAAATTGGTTTGAGTTTTTTGCACCTTGTGTTAAGATATCCAATTTCAAACTATTGAAAGTGGTGTGTTATTAAAAAAATTGGTTTCAGACCATTGGACATTACCATGGGACTTTAATTAGAATCCAAAACATTGTTCTTCATTACAGTGAAGATTGCAATGTATGAAATCCCATGGATTTGGATTTTGAAATTCCTTGATGAGTCCGACCAGTTTGGTGATGGTTTGATTTGCCATCCAGAGGGTATATGGTGTTGGTTTAGGAGTAGGCAATCCTAATTGTTTTCAAAGTTCTTCCATCATGATGTTCATGCCAAATCCTTCGTACAATAAGATGTCTTCAACAATGTTTTTGCCGACTTGGACCTATATCACAACCACGTCCGAATCGATTGCCACCAAGGCAATAACTAGATTAGGTGTTACTACGGTGATATTTTTTCTCCAAGAATAATCTTGGCAACAACCTATTGTTTCAAATCCAAAGCAATTTTGAAAAATTGACCCAACGTGAGGGTATGTTTATTCTCCAACAATTGTTGGCTTATTTTTTCCAAAACCAAAAATGTTCCAATAATTCTGGTAGGAGGATGGCTTACGCATGAGTGTAAAGCATGAGCTTGGAGCTTTGAACTTGTAGCTTAAAGCTTAATGTGATTTTCATCCACCTACATGGATGAATGTGTCCATAAATGAATGATTTCATATGGATGAATGTCATTTTTTAGTTGGATTAAATATAAATTATTGGATGAAATTCATCCATGATTGGAAGATAATTAAATTGAAATTTATTTATATCCATCTTCATTTGTTGTCCAAATATTAATATTTCAAACTTGAATGTCATTTAATAATGGATAATGTGACTATAAGGGAAAATATGATGATGGGACCAAAATAGTTTTTAAAATTTTGTTTAACATTTTTTTTTCCATCAACAATGTTAAGCAATTAAAAAATATTGTCATGGGATGAGTGTTAAATCACCAACCAACCCCCCCCCAACTCAAAATAATCAAACAAAATACTAATTATTTAATATAAAAAAAAATTAAGAAAAAAAAAAAAAAAAAAAAAAAAAAAAAAAAAAAAAAAAAAAAAAAAT
>Ga0116229_10001509_pt1 | contig 36684 bp, 24 predicted proteins | sample S1TSphgellanicum_3_FD_87313 | JGI IMG/M metagenome (GOLD analysis project Ga0116229, IMG submission 87313) | Host-associated microbial communities from peat moss isolated from Minnesota, USA - S1T2_Fc - Sphagnum magellanicum MG | ecosystem: Host-associated > Plants > Peat moss > Unclassified...
ATCAACTGAAATAAAGAAGTACTATATGCCTAGAAATATCACAAAAGCTGATTCAACTATTAATAATCACTACTTGGAGGCTTATAAACATTCAAATCATTAGTACTAAGGAAAATTACGGAACTAAAGCTTAACTAATTGTTGAGCTATAATCCATGGCTCACAGCAGGTTTAGGCTTTGGAAGCCCCAACTTCAATTTCAACTATTCTATCATAATATTAACTCTGAAACCTCCATTTAATAACACATCCTCTATTGTATTCTTCCCAATTTGTACTTGGATAACTGGCATATGATTATTTATTGCTATAACAACTATCCCTACCTTTGGTATTAAAGAACCAACTTGTTTTTTTGTGGTTGTTCTACTTAAATTCAGAGTTTTTTCTAGTTTTAGCTTTTGCCAAAAATATCTCTTTAACTCAAGAGTTAGTTCAAGCAACTGTCCCAAGCTCAAAATATAACTTGTTTTTAGCATTTGTATTAATGTTTAGAAAACTTTCTTCTATTGTGATCAATTTTTCTTGTGACTTCATTATTTTTTGATTTTTCTATGCTTCCATAGGAATAGTATTTGGCATACCTAGCTAGGTTATGTTCCATCCCTCCATGGATGTGGATGGCCTTTCTATTTGGGTCTGTGTTTTCTGAATATATTGAATTATCTCCACCATTGACTTCTTCAATTGTTCTTTTTTCTCCCATTTAACAACACTATTTGCTTTTCTTGGCTCTCTATCCTTGAACACCTATTTTTCAATTACTTTACTTCTTATGGTAACATTAACATCCACCACATTCACATATGTCATGACTATTTGTGTCTCAGCAATAGGTTGAACCTTTGCTACTACCATGGATTTTGCATGAAGCATTTTCTGCATTTCAACAAACTTTGGACAATCTATCATTTTATGTCCATTCAAACCACGGATGTGACATGCATATGAAGATGTCTTTAGTGGTTTTTGACTTGGTTATGTTTTTTTGTGGTTGCCACCATGGTCTGTTCTTTCTTCTTTTTACATGTCTCCACATTGTGATTCATCATCCCACAATTTGTGCAACGTTTGTCAGTCTTCCCTATATTACTTTGTGTTTTTGCTAATGCTACCTATTTTGTACTATGTGGTACTAAAAGTGCATTCTTTGCTTTTGTAATAGTCATACCTTCGTCACACAACATTGTCGCTTCTTTATGCTATTGTAGTGTTGACCACTTCATCCCTATAGTCGCAATTCTAAAGTATGATTACAAATTCGCTCTAAACATAGTAATCAAAAAATTATCTATGGTTAGTATTTGTAAACCATGAGCCAACTTTTGAATTTGCTCATAGTAAACCTCCACCCTTTCAGTCTCCTCTTGTTTCATATTTTTTTAACTCCATGTGTATTTGCTCGTTATTTTGAGTCTTCCGATGACGTTTGTGAAATGCATGTGTAAGTTCCAAAAAAATACATTTAGGGAATTTTGACATGTAATTATGACACGGTTAAATGTTGTATTTGTTAGCATATAACTAAATGCATTGATGATATACTCTTCAAAAGTCTTTGCATTTGTTTATATTGCAAAATTGAGCATTCTAACATGAATATCTAGATCAATATCTTTTTTTAAATTAGGATACTTAAGAGCTACCCTGTTTGGCCCAACATAATAGCCATATTTGTGATCAAGAATTGGTGCAGTTACAACAGATGGTTTTTGATATCCTCCTCTTGGATTTGCTACATCTACACTTTTATACCCTCCAATAGCCATTGAGTTCATTGATGGTCAATCTGCAATCCTATTCACATGAATAGTCATTATTGGATTAGTAAACACCATCTAAAGTGTCCCAACAACTTTAGTAATTGTTGTTGGTAATGTTGTACTCCCATTCAATTTCTTTTTTGTCGAGACTCCACATAATCCACTACCCAATTTTGTTATAGATCTAATTAGTGCTCCCCTTTTGACAACATCCATGATGGGTGCAACAACCATTTCAACTCTTGTGGTTGTTATACCTACATCAAGTGATTGGGTAACTACTATTCCATCATGTTGTCTTTGGGTTTCAATAATTGCCACTTTTAACATGATTGGTGAAATTGTGTTAATTCAAGGGTGACAATGTTCCATTCTATGGTTACCCATTGGTATCTTCTATGGTGCAAAATGTGGATGTGAGTACACCTCTGATTCTCGTCTTTTGGTTTAAATAGATGAATGAATTTGTCAACTCTGTGGTCCCAATTGGTTTCCCAACTCCATGCCTTTCAATTTGTTCTAGACTTCAAAAATTCCTAGTTCTTATTCCTATGGTTGATCCATTAATGTTCCCACCACATTCTATAACTCCACATGTCTGGCAATACCTACTCTGATGTAGAAAGGCACACAAGGACAATCCATGATTACATGTCCTTCTTCCTCACAAAATGCACAAACCCATGAAAATAATCTGACCATCTTCAAATCCACAGATTCATGATCCTATGTTTTGGTTGTGTACCTCGTTTGATCCAACTCTGGATTCCCTTGATGTGAGTATGACCGTGGTATTTCAGCCAACACATTCACCTATGCCTCTACATAATCAGATGATCGTAGGTTTTTTTTCTTAATTTTCACAACCACATCAATATTGGTGTTTTTTTCCACCTCCTAATCTTCCACTGGTTCATAGTAATCTGGAGATGCAGACTAATACACAAACTTGGGTTGTAGACCTTTTGTAACATCCCTTCCTTGACTATTCACCAACTATGGACTTGAGATTTCCTACGGTTGATCAAATACTACATAAATCCCTGCTCCATCTTGATTTTTTCAATTTCGAACCACAGATTGCGACGAAGAAATATACTACACACATTCATTTGGGTAAGTAGTTGATTGCATCTTTCTTCATGAAGATCATTATCTATAATTGAAGACCCCAAGTCCACATTTCACACCGTACCACCTCTTGTGGTAGAAACGACCTGTGCCCCACATGCCTTTCCTCTATTCTTAAAACTCATCTGTCCAACATCAAATTTCAATATGGAGTTTCTATAAGCCCTACATATTCCTCTCCATTTTCAAGATTGTCTTTTGTTTATATTTCAATAACTTGTTGGTTTGCCTCCAAACCCAATTGGCATTGTAAACTCTGGGTCACCATTCGATTCATTTTGTTTCACAATTCTTTGTCTTTAGAATTTGTAGATCACTCTATAATCCTTACGGTGTTAACTATTTAAACCTCTGATACTTTCTAACATACCTTTTAAAATTCTGAATTGAAAAATAACACAATTCGTCTTACCATTCTCATCTATACTATAACAACGAAAATTGTAAAAAACCTTTTCATTACTATAAAAATAAAAAATAAAATCCCACAAGATGGTCGCCAAATGGTAGAAGTGAAATTTAATTCCTATAGAATTATTCCACACTATTATAACAACAAATTTCCACTTCACATGCATACATTCATTATTTTTGCTTTGTTTCTCAACACACTTAACATTGCCATTCATTAAAACACTAAATTCATGGTTATTTCATATAACTAGAATCTACAATTCAAAATACATTGAAAAAAACTCTAGAAACAAGATTATAATTCATTTCATCATATTCTAATACTACAAAAAATTCACACAACAATATAAACATAGAATTCACTACAAAAGTCTGTGCTTCTCTATATTACTAAAAACATGAATCAAAATTATAGCAAAATCCCATGTTTTGTTGAAAAAAATCCAAAATAACAATTAAAATTTGTGGTATATCCAAACTAAATCTATGGTATTCTACCACAAGTACTTATAGCTTTTCTTACTCTTCCCAAAACTGTGTTTTTAATAATGTCTTTCCTCTTCCCCAAATCTTCCTTCTTTGGGCAGTCCTAAGTCACATCATCATGATTCAAAACCAACAAGAATTCAAAATTCAAAACTAACAAAGTTCCCTAATCAATCCTTATCTTAAATGCTTGTGCATCCAAAATCATGTAATTATCCAACCCCCTTAACAAATATCCCTAGAGGTTCAAGATTAAACCTTGGGGATCAAAAATCAAGAAAGTTTCATTGTGGTTAAACAATCTTGCCAACTTTGAAATTGATTATCATTGCTTTAGTTAATCTTTTTTATTACTTTCTTTTTGGGCATTTTTAGCATAGATCTCCATAAGTAGGTGGCATTATTGATTTTTTTGTATTGACAAAGTTCTCCTATAATTTGAAATTTTGTAGTAATTAGGGTTTTCATTGATCTCTTGGTTTTGTTTTGCTTTTATCATTTCCAACTATGTGGTTTGCTAAATGTTTTCATACATTTTCTTCGAGTATTCATTATTATTATGGTTTTGTTTTATGTTCTCTTTCAATGTTTTTGTGGTCCTTAATTTTTTTATTGTTGCTACTAGTAGTTAAATTGTTGTGATTGGAGTTTTAACAATGTACCCTAATTAGGTGGTTGTTCAATGGCATTTATTCCCATAGACATGGTTCTTTGATTTTAGTGTTTTTTATTTTAATTATTAATTACTTATTTCAACTTAGTGTGGATGGCACAATAAATGTATAAATGAGCTTCACAATCATTTTTTAAAGTGTCACCTTCCCCACTAGTGCACATGATTGCCTTTAAAAGGGTGATTGTAAAATAAAATGGTTCATTTTTTGTCACATTGGACTTTCTACATAATGTGTTTTATTCAAATGCCACAAATGCATGGTAAAATGATCAATGTGATAATTTTTTAATCAATTTAGATTGCCAATTTGAATAAGAATATGGAGATAATGATAAAATCCAATAAATATACACCAAACATATAATAATGGACTTTTGAAGGGAAATCATGGACCATGTTTTCAAATTCACATGATGATTCAAATGCATTTACTTTACAATATCATTTTATCTAAAGATGTTTTTATCAAGATTCAATATGTGATACATGTAGAATGAAAAGCATGAATTCCAAATTTTTTTGGTAAAAACCTATATTAACAAATAACATATTTGGATTTTATTTTGAAAGTCCTTGTTTCAATCATTTTTTTTGTTGAAATGATGATTTTCCCCCTAATATGTATGTCAAATAGTTGTTTAGTTAGGCTTTTGTTCGTTTAAATTTTTTTAATTCATCAATCACCATAGAATTCGCACTTAACATTGGTTTTTTGAAGATTTTTTTCAATTTAATGTTAAAATATGAACTTTTTAAAGATGTTGCATTTGTAAAAAATGAGCCTCCTTAATTTGTAACAATTTAAAAGTCATCCCGAATATGAAGATAATGTAATATGAGAGGTCCAAATCTTGTTGGAGACCCTTAGTGTAAGATATGTTAAACTTGGTAAGATCCATCCATTGAAAACCCAATCAAAGGATTACCCAAAATCTCTATCAAAAAGTCAACTTGTTTCAATTTGTTTTTACATTTGTTGATGTGGTGTCCCTTTAATGGCATGTTAACCATGGCAAGTTGTGCTCGATCACTGATATGGATGTTATGAAGTTTAAATTTATTACATGTTTAAATTTTGAATTTTGGTTTAACAAAGGATGTTTAACAACTTCATTCAACAACATTACTTTCATAAAAGGCCCTTTTAAATTTCATAATACAAAATTTTTAAATTTCAAAAAAATTCTAATAATAAGGGACTATTAGACACATAAAAATAATTCAAAACTTCAAAAATATCAATTTCTTGTTTTTCAAAATTCAAGGTCTATTTAAAATTCATGACCCTTATTGCATGCAAATGTGGTGCAATGTATATGGTGTTTAAAAAAATGATAGTTTATAATACAAAAAATTAAAGCTTGAACTGTTAAAATTTTTTGGGTGTGATTTCTATCATAGATGCCAATGCCATGGAATTCATTCATTTGAATGTTCATTCATGTATTTAATTTTTATTTTAGTTTCAACTCATTCTTAGTTAATTTCTAATTAAGTTTTAATTCACTTCCACTTCTCATAATTCATTTCCAATTGATTTTTAGTTCATTTTAGTTAACTACTAGTTAAGTCTAATTAAGTCCGAGTTAAGTCCTATTAATTCTTAGTTAATTCGAAGTTAAATTTTAATTAACTACTACTTAAGTCCTAATTAACTCTTAATTAACTTTTAGTTAAGTCTTAATTAACTTTCAATTAAGTTTCAATTAAATTTCAGTTAACTTATAATTGACTATTAGTTAGGAAGGTTTTCAAGAAGCTTTTCTACTTGATGCACACATAGAAGCCTCCTTGGAAGCTTCCTTGAGTTAGATCCCCAAAGGGGTATAAATAGAAGTAGGACACTTCATTTCTTTCAATTTGTTCAACATTAGTCTAAGGCACAATCTTACACCATAGCCTTGTCATGTTCATATTTGCATATGCTAACATAATAAATATTCATTTTCACGTTTGTCTTGCACATTTTGTGTTTTTGTTTTTGAATCGCATAATCTTGTTTTGTTCTTTGTTTGAAAATTAGACTCAAACCTTTCTTTTAGCCTTTGTTCTTATGCACTTCATGTTTTTGATAATTTGAACAAACCTCATTAGGCTTACATCTATTTTTGCGTGTACAAGTCATTAGTAGTTAGATACCTTTTGGAATTGAGTGTGGATTACCTTTCTTTTTCAAAGGAATTTTTTCAAAAAGTCATGGATTACTCATTTTTTGTTGTTTGAGGTTATGGATTACCCACCTTTTGTTAGTGTCATATTTCATGGTGTTCATAATCATGTCTACATCCATGGAAGAAGTCCTTGTTGTCCTTAGGAATCTTGAACAAAAAAGTCAAGCATTTCGTTAATTTGTTGTTCATTTGTAAACTAATCAAATTTTGACCTCTTTGGGATGCATTTCAAAAAGACAACCCCAACCAAAAGAACCACAAATCAGCCTACCTAACAAGTTTGATTGCACACGTTCAAAGTTTCGAAGTTTTGTCAACCAATTGCGTTCAGTCATTTGACTTCATCCTCATTTGTATCCAACTGGCCTAGTTCAAGTTGGATTCATTAACACTTTGTTATTAAGCACGACCCTTGTTTGGTTTGCATCTTTGTTGGAGCATCAATCACCCTTGTTTAATGACTTTGAAGCATTTTTTGAAGAGTTCCATGCCACCTTTGGAGATTAAAACAAAAAATGCATGTTTAGCATCAAGATACAATCTTTTTGTCAAGGATCATGTTCAACTGCAGTATATGCATTAGGGTTTAGATAGTTGATGTGCGATATTTCATGGGGTGAGGTAGCGTTCATAAGTTAGTTCTAGTTTGGGTTATGAGGTGATGTGAAGGACTTCCTATTCTCCTTGCCAGACCTTTCAACATTAAGTTAGGCCATTACATAAGCTATTCGGTGTAACAATAGGCTTTTTAAACGTCAACAAGAGAGGCACCATGAACCCACATTAAAAACTCAAAGAAGTTTTGCACCATCAATAACACAAAAGAATTTTCCACTTGCAACACCAACCCAACCTTTAGCAACCTTGCCAAAAGACGACCTTATGCAGATTGATAAGACAAAATTCAAGCCCTTCACGAAGCAAGAAAAACAACGTCAACGTATAAACATCTTTGTTTATGTTGTGGAAAACCAAATCATGTTGTTCGTGAATGTCCAAAGAAGTGTGGACCACATGTAACATGCACCATTTCTATTATTAATCCCCAACCAAAGGAGTCGGAAAACAAGCATGTCCAATTTCAATAAGGACCGTGAGGCTAAACCTTGATGCATCATGTAATGAAAATGGTCCCAACCTATCTTTAGACCCAACACCATATTTCTTAGTACCAATCATTGTCAAATGTAATAAGCTTGTGACAATGGAGGCCCAAACACTTTTTGATTTTGGCGCATCAACATGTTTTATGGATAAGGAACTAGTTAGTGTGACAATACAAGTTGGCTTTAGAAGAAAAGAACACACTAATGGCAGTTGAGGTCATTGATGATTGAATCCTTTTATCAAGACTAATTGAACACATGAAACCAAACCATTAGATGTTACCATAGGTTCCCACACTAATAAGGTTGTTTCCAATGTCATTTCATTTCCAAGAAAATTTTTCATCATTGGATTGTCTTAACTTGTTCTACATAATCCGCAAATGCATTGGCATATGAGGAGTCTTCATTTTGAAACACCACAATGTGAGGCCCTAATGTGTGAAATGCTTGTTAGAAACATGCAAAATTGGAAGCAAAAGGAAGACCTAGATGGTACAAGAAGGCTTAGGTGCTCCAAACTTTTGTTTGTTGGAGCAAAACCCTTCATGAAGGTTGCCACAAGAGGAGATGCATTCTTGATTTATGTTTTTCCTTCACCAAATGTTGAGCCATGTCCACATGAAATTCCTTCCTAGTACCAAGAATTTAAGGATGTGTTTGTGAAGAAAAATGCTGACACCTTGTTCGAGCATCAACCATACAACTACACCATTGTGGAAGGAGCACAACCTCCATTTGGACCCATCTATAATTTGTCACAAGATGAACTTGTAGCACTTCGTGAATACCTCGATGAGAGCCTAGAGTAGGGTTCATTCGACATTCAAAGTTCCCAACTGGTGCCCTTATCCTTTTTGTAAAAAACAAAGATGGTTATTTGTGAATGTGTGTTGATTATCATGAATTGAATTGATTCACCATCAAGAATTGGTACCCTTTTCCCTTGATCTCAAGATTGTTGGACTAGTTTTGTCATGCCAAGGTGCACACTAAGATTGATCTATGTGGAGCATATAACTTGGTGTGCATTAAAAAATGCAATGAATGGAAAATGACGTTCAAAACCCATTTTGGCCATTTTGAATATGTCATGATGCCATTTGGCCTTACTAACACACCTACTATTTTCAACATCTAATGAATGATGTTTTTCATGAGTATTTGGATGATTTTGTGGTTTGTTATATCAATGACATCCTCATTTTCTTAAAAAAACATGGAGGACCATGAACGCCATGTACGTTTAGTTTTGGAGAAGTTTTGAGAGGTTGAATTTCATGCCAAATTGAAGAAGTGTGAATTCCATCAATCTAAAGTGGAATTCTTGAGTTATGTCATCTCTAGAAATGGCATTCGCATGGATCCTTGTAAAGTTTAGACCATTGTTGATTGAACTACTTTAGCTTTTCTTTAGGATGTTCAATGTTTTTTTGGATTTGCCAACTTTTATCAATGTTTCATTGCCCAATATTCTTCAATAGTGGCCCTTCTTATTCAGTTGACGAGAAAGGATTAACTTTTTTATTGGGGAGTTGAAGCTGAAAATGCCTTTCAATCTTTTAAGGTTTCTTTCACAACTACTCCATTCTTGATTCATGCAAACCCTTCTAAACCTTTTGTTTTGGAGATGGATGCTTCCAACTTTGTAGTAGGCACCATATTCTCGCAACTTGGTGAAGAAAATCTTCTTCTTCCTATTAACTTCCATTTTCACAAGTTTTCTCCTACGAAAATTAATTACGAGATTCATGATAAAGAACTTTTAGCCATCATGGATGCCTTTGAGGAATGGTGTCATTTGCTTAAAGGAGTTCAACATGAAATCATTGTGTATTTAGACCACAAAAACTTACAATATTTCATGACAATTCGTGTTTTAAAATGACACCAAGCTTGGGAGGGATTGTCCTTGTCTCGATTCCAGTTTGTCATCACATATCACCTTGGGTGCCAACAAGGAAAATTTGATGCATTGTCCCATCATTCGTATTTTGTGCCTAAGGAAGGAGATGCAATGTACAAACAACAATGTGATGTCATTATCAAGCCTAAACATCTTTGACTTCAAGCATTGTTAGTAATTCCTGATGACACATCCTTTCTTTGTCAAATTCATGAAGATTTGAAAAAGACCTTCTTGCTATTGGCATCCAAGGCCAATTAAGGAGTCATAATCAAGTCTAGGATTTGTTTAATGATCATGTTAAGTTCAAATTTCAAAATGGTCTATTTTATCATGATGATTTTTTGTATGTTCTTAATGGTATTGCATAACTTCAAGTTTTCCAAGTTAAGCACAATACTTTGGATGTAGGCCATTTTGGATTCAACAAGACCATGGAATTAGTGTCTCAACATTGTTGGTAGCCATAACTTTGGAAGTATGTGAAGGAGTTTGCTAGATCTTGTAAGGTTTGTGTTCGAACAAATAATCTTTGTCATTGCCCCCATGGTCTCCTTCAACCATTGTTGATCCTTGCATCCTCGTGTTCTTTAATTTCCATGGACTTCATCATAGACCTTCCACCTTCTAATTCTTTTGACTCCATCTTGGTAGTGGTGGACCGTTTGATGAAGATGGCTCATTTCATTCTATGTACCAAAATACTTATTAACAAAGGAACAACCAAGTTATTTTTTAATCATGTTTTTCGGTATCATGGTCTTCTTAAAGATATCATTTTTTATCATGGGCCTTAGTTTATCCAAGTTCTGGAAGCGACTCAAAAAGGTGTGAAAGTGAAGTTGTCATCAACTTTCCACCCCTAGATGGATGGGCAAATAAAACGGGTCAATCAAGTCTTGGAGTAATCTCTAAAGTGCACAACCAATTATCATCAAGATAATTGGTCAAAACTTTTGCCATGGTAGAGTTTGCCTACAACAACACAATGCATTCATCAACCTAACAAACATTTTTCTTTGCAAATCATAATTTGCACCCTAAGTTTGACATTCAAGGTGTGGACAAAGTCATGAATCTAGTGGTTGAAGATCAAACATGTGGTTAGCAAATGTTTGAACTCAACTTGTATTTAACCTTGAAGAAACACAAAGGTGATACAAGGAGAATGTTAATGAACATCAGAAGGAATAACCCAGTTTCAAGGTTAGGGACCAGGTTTGGCTTTGACGACAACATATCAAGACAACAAGGCTATTAAAAAAGTTGGATCATTAGAGGCTAGGTCCATTCCTCATTGGGAAACAAATCAATGTCATGGCTTTCCAACTCAAGTTTCTAGGTTCTATGAGAATCCATCTTGTGTTTCATGTTTCCTTGTTGGGACCTTACCATGTTATACCATCCCAGGAAGAATCCATGATCCCCCTCCACCTATTGAAATCAATGATGAACAAGAATATGAAGTGGAGGACATTTTAGATTCAAGGAACTCTAATCGTCAACTCCAATATCTTGTTCATTGGCATGGGTATGATGTGAATGAATGCACTTGGGAACCAATTAAAAACTTATCAAATGCCATGGAGAAGGTGCATGAGTTTCATTGATGATATCCAAACAAACCCAAGTTCATTCTTCATGGAACTTGTCACTAAAAGGGGAGGTGACGTCATGGATGCCATAGAGTTCATTCATTTGAATGTTCATCCATGCATTTAAATTTTAGTTCAATTTTAATTCATTTTTACCTAACTTTTAATTAAGTTTTAATTCACTTTCATTTAACTCATAGTTCATTTCAAGTTGACTTTTAGTGCATTTTAATTAAATCTTAGTTAAGTTTTATTTAAGTTCGAATTAACTCCTAGTCAACTTCGAGTTAAGTCCGAATTAACTTCTAGTTAATTCAAAGTTAACTTTTAATTAACTCCCAATTAAGTCCTAGTTAACTCTTAATTAAATTCTAGTTGATTTTTAGTTAAATCCTAGTTAAGTCTAATTAACTATCAATTGATTCTTAGTTAACTCCTAATTAAATTTCAGTTAAGAAGGTTCTTAAAAAGTTCTTTTACTTGAAGCTTCTAAGGAAGTTTCCTTGAGCTAGGTCCCCAAAAAGGTATAAATAGAAGTAGAACCTTTCATTCTTTCAATTTGTTCAACATTAATCTTAGGCACAATCTTGCACCATAGCCTTGTCATGGTCTTTTTATGTTCACGTTTGCATATGTTAACATAATAAAGATTCATTTTCATGTTTGTCTTACACATTTCATGTTCTTATTCTTAATTCTTGTCTTCTTGTTTTTAAATTGCATAATTTTGCTTTATTCCTTGTTCAAAAGTTAAACTTACACCTTTCCTTTAGCCTTTGTTCTTGTGGATCTTTGTGTCCTTAACAATTTTAAATTGTGACCACATTTTAAGATGAAACAAAAAAAATTGTGCATATTAAAAAATGATTAACATATTGGGGCAATTGTGAATATGATAAATAACAAGTTGCAAAAGATTTTATTAAAATTTTTTTTATTATGAAAAAGGTGTTTTTTTGGCAAAAAGACTTCAAAAGGACAACAATATTTAATCTCAAGTAAACACATTGGCTTGTTAAATCTCATTTGGGCCTAAGGGTTTTTTTTGGTATGTTATGAAATAATTGATATTTTAGGAATATTTAAAAATATATTGAGTATCTTTTAAATATATTTTCATAATGAATCATATAGGCTCTTTGTTTACATTTAAATGGATTACAAATTATATTTTTTGCATGCCATTTGGGATAAAATGGAAATGACTTCCCCTTGTAGCTACCACATTATAACAAACATGACAATGGTAAAAAATGAAATCACATATCACATAAAACACATAATCATTGCTAGTTTTTTAAATAACAAACTTTTAGAACTTCATTTTGCAAATTGGATCTTATGTTCTTCAACCAATAAATCCGTAAGGGTGGTTGTGTGAATTTTTAAATGGATGGAAGGAAATGATTCTATTACCTATCTTCACCTAATGTAATAGGTACAAAACATATTCCCATGATAATTCCTTTGAAGTCTTACTATGGTCTACAACATTCTTCCATATGTAGATTCTAGCTTTCAACCCATGTGTTTGAGAGATTGAAAATACTTGTGTGGATCACTTTAAATATGTTGCCTATGGAGTACATGTTTATTTAGGTAGAAATTGTAGGCCAAATTGGCATGGTGAAGGATTCAAGACAAAAAAAACAAAACAAAGTGGGATCTTTGATTTTACATCATTGATTTAGACCTGGAAAAAGAATTGATCACAAAGATGCACATTTAAAATGTGGGGGATGTTGTGGCATGGGCTAGGTGAACAACAACTAATTATGAATAGTCCTTGATTCATCATAAGTTTTGCTCGACTATGAATAGTTTGGAACATTTGGTACATGATTGTAGATGGTCAAAGATAGACAACCACCAACCTGATCAACATTGCAACTATTCAAGGAAGCTTTATCATGCTTGGGATATGGTTCAAAAAATATGTTTTTAGGTTGAAGAATTGAGTAGATAATGAAGGATCCATAGTTGTTGGCAAACACAATCATGACCATAAGCACCCATATAAGAAGGGTTTATTGTAAGAAATGAGTCCCCCCTAGCCCTCACCTTCCATGAAGAGAGACCCATCGATAGAAGAATTGTAGCAAGACCTTTAGCCTAGTTCATTTTCAAGTTGTTATGAAATAATACTTTGTCATTGAATATGAAAAATTGCAAATATATTTCAAGCTAAGGTTATTAGTGGAATTTTTTGGTGAATGATAAATTTAACACATAAAAATTTAAGATGTCATGTTGAAAATCCATTCAAACAATGCATTTTTTTTTCACTTTTTGTTGCACTTAATGTTAATGAACAAATGGGTGTTTATGGCTTTCAAACTAAAAAAATTCAACCACATAATATTCCTTAAACATTGTATGTGCAAGTCTTGTCCCTTCAAACAAAAAAATGGATGCTTGATATTCATTGAAACCTAATACAAGGGGGTCCGACCACAAAAGAATGAGCCACATTTGCCCCCTAAGGCCTTTGATTTTGATTTTTTTCTATCAAAAATATTTTTGAAATTATTTAAAATTATAAAAAATTACTATGTCAAGGTTTACATTCAAATTTTGCCAAAATATGTCATTTTCAAATATTTTCAAATAGTGCTTTAAGTGATTTTATTGCTTAAAATCATTAGTTACAATTTCTTTAAAAGTGTTATTGGGTAATTTTTATTCATTAAATTAATTCAAAAATTTAAAGATATGTATCAAAATATATTGAAAATAAAAATATAAAAGAGTTATTCCATTTATTTATTCTATTTTTAAATACACAAAACTAAGGACTATTACAATAATTGTTTTAGTACATGTTAACAAAATTACATCCAAGGTCACTAGTCAATTTCAAGATCTAAAGTTTAGGTCGAATCTCCAAATCTTGGAAGATTATGAATAAATCAATCCATCCTAATCATCATATGTTAATAGATGCCATTAGTAAAGTGAGGTTTTGGTATCCATGTCAAGAGAAAAATTCCATCAAAATGGGCTCTCATACTATAGGTGACATCTAGAACTCCCAAACATGTAGGAATGTGAAACTAGATTGAGATAAGAGACTCATATTAATTGAAGGAAGAGGAATGTGGTGTATGGGAAAGGATTATCAAGAAGTTGTTTCCTAAGTGGAAATTTGAACTTCACTCCACCACACAACAAACTATTGTTGAAAAGTGGATTGTGTTTTACACCAATAACTTGAGCATAAAACTAGGATTGGTGATGTATACCACAAAGGAATTCCTCCCCAATTGGACAAAAAATAGAATTAAAAAAAATGTGGCCTACTCTATTGTCCCCAAATTACAATAATAAATGGAATGAAGTTTGTATGCAAAAGAAATCAAGTGAAGAAAGATGTTGGATTCTTGTGGGCATTGTAGCACAAGGCCATTGCAATTAATGTTTGAATAACACAAATTTGCAAGGATGCAAAAGTAAATCTACCCCGTGTGTAATTTGGAAACTTTTGAAACCTAGATGCACAAATTTTATGATTGCCCTAGGGTGAAACAAGTGTGGTTCTAGGTTGCAACCATCATTTTAAGACTTAAGCACACATTGCAAGTAGGTGGTAAAATGAAAATGTTAGACATACATTGTAATGCACTGTTTTTTAAATAAAATATTCCCTTGAACTTATATGGGCCATTCAATGCCTATTTGGACATTTTTCAAAGGGGTTGTGTTACATGGTGCTTCTGGATTGAATGAAATGATAAGAATTTGTAATTTCAAGAATCTTTTGACCAAAAATTAATCATATGATAATTGTAGTTTAATGTTTTATGGTAAATTAGAATGGGAAAAAACAATCCAATTGGTTGATAAAGTGTTTTTATGTTGAAAAGGAATACTTGGAGGGCTTTGATAAATTTTGGTGCCCCCATTTTACCATAGGGTACGTGTAAGCTATAGTGGTTCACAAAGTGGCATATAAAAACATCACCCAAGTCCACATTTAGATTTACATTTTTTCAAAGCCCTAAAAGAACTAAGTAATAAAACATCAACAATCCATCAATTCTAAGTAATTTTTTTCAAATATATTTATGCCCTTTTAAAGATAATTATTTTATACAAGTGTGCACAAACCCAACATAAAATGAATAGTTTTCCATAGTGATATGGACTTTTGAAAAGACCCTTATTTTAAACATTAACAAAAAAATTAAAAATCCATTAAGATTAATCTACAATTGACATGTTACAAAATCCTTAAACTTGATTTTAAGAATGTATTTTCTAAGTAAGATGGAGTCTCAAAAAAGCGTAATATCAATTAGTGGATCATTTTGAAGTCCATATATGAAACTTGTTAGGGGGGACAATCCATATGTTTTAGTTTGGAAGTTCATGTATTTTTTATTTTTGCAAGTTATGCATAACAAATACATACATATTATGCATACTCAAGTTTATAATGTAAAACTTAGTCCCTAATAAAAAATTATGTCATGTAAAGTATAAATTAACCATTGCATTTACATTCATATGACATAAATTACCATTGCAACATGAAAAATGAGCCATAATAGCTTGCATTCACTTCATATGTTTTAACTTGATGATCATAAAGTTACATGGAAATATTAGTGTGGTTGATTAATTTTTGGGTCTTTGCCTATTGTTTGGGGGTGGGTTATTAAGTGCAATGACAAAAACATGACCCATTGCCATTGCAAGCAATTTTTAAAATTATGTAAATGGAAACAAATCATGTGAAAATTTATTGTGAAATAGAAATCTTTTCATGTATTAACTATCTATTGATAAAATTTATTGTAAAGTTTGAAGTGTTTCCAAAAACTTTTGCATGTCCAAAAGGATTCTTTTAACATTATAAATTGTCCTAATAGTCCTTTTGCAACATTAACTAACAAAAGATTTTTGAAAATTTTGAAAACTTTTTTTAATGCTTTCAATCTTATTATTTATCATCAATCTTGGTGTTTCAGTACCATTGTTTAGAAAAATATAACCATAATTCCAAAATTTTAATTGTAAATCGCCATGAATGGAGTAGAAAATTGAAAATCTTAATTATAATTTTTTTTTGAAATAATTATGAAAATTTGAAAAATTAACTTGAACATATTTTGATTTGTACTTGTAATTTATTTAATAAAATTTGTTAAAATTTGATTAATTTGTAAGGAAGTAGTTATAACAAAAATATGGACAATGAAGAAAGGCTTCCAATGTTTCCTTAATAATCGCATTACAAAATGGTGTGGGTGTGGATTGTGTTTGCATGTTTGCACCCTACTCCCATTGACCCATGTTGTTTGTTTTTCCATTTTTTGTAGCAAATTTTGTCCATTTGTTTCCTTTTAAAAAAAAGCACCACATGGGCCAATATCTTGGACTGACCAATCATAAATAATCATTTTTGAGTTCAAGCATGATAAAGAACCAAGCTCGCATGTTTGGGTGACATTATAAAACAATGGTTTACTTGCGAGGATGATTTGGTAGACTACAATTGGTTACAAAAGATGATGGATTAGAAATCCACAATTTTTTAAATGGAAAAAATATTCAGTTTTTGGGTCACATATGACATATTATATTATTATGTAAAGTTGTGAATAATAATTGTAGATGATTTTTTCAAATTGAAGGTATTTCAAGTTTTTTAAAAAATGATTTTTTTTGAAAACATTGGTTATATTGCTTTATGTATGGTTTTGAATGCTCTATATTCATTATATTCAATCCAAATTATTCCACATGTTCCCAAAATATATTAGAAACGTTTCCATGTAAACCTATTAAAGATTTGCAACATAAATATAGTTTTTGACCCAAAAGCATGCAAAACCAAACATTGGTTACACTTGTTTTAGTTCTCATTAGTGTGAATGGGTTTTTTTTTTTTTATTGACCTTTTAAAAAATCTTCTACATCTTATGCATTTTTATAAGTTTGAACTAATGTTCTAATGCAGTGCTTCATTTCAAAAAAACTTCCAATCCTAATTTTGACATTTTAAATTGATTTGGAGGTTCTTCAAGTGCGAGTTTGATCCCAATCCTTCCAATTTCTAAACCCCTTGGTTTTGGCTTTGACACATTTTTTGAAAATAAAAAACTTTCAAGCTTGGTTCAAAAACTAAGTTTGGTTCCATGTAGGCATTACACATTCCTAAATGCTATAGATTGTATAGGCACACAATTTTACAACTAATTATAATTAAAATTTAATTATAATGTTCAACCTATTGGTCAATTTTTAAGAGAAAAATGAACTTACTTCCTTAAAAGAACCTAATCTTATGTTCAAGAATGTTTTTTTCACGATTCTGATTTTAATTTCAAATCTAACAAAAGATTAATTCCAGTGTCCACTTCTTCTGTCGTGACAAATGGCTGCTAGATTGACACCTCGGAAGCATTGCAGGCCAACATTGCATTGTATTTAACCATTAGTTATGAACTGGAGTGGGTATTATAATCTGGGAATGAGGACGTCATGGTCGGTAGGGCATGAAGCCAAGGGCAATAAATATGTGATCGTCCACCAAACGGACTGTTGGAGACATCCAAGGTTCCAACAGTCGGTGATCAGATAGGGTGTCGTCAATTCACCACGAAAATAACTTAGGTGATCGTATTGTCATTCATCATGAACATAACTTGGGTGATCATATCGTCATTCACCACAAACATAATTCCCGGGCTTGAAATTCTGCATTCAATGCTCTAAAATCCGACCATTGCACCTCCACTAGACCAACAGAACAGAACTCATCAGACCTCTGGATCAGCTCACCGGGTAACCTTCAGGTCTGAATCTCCAACATATTTTGTCTCTGAAAAGTGAACATGGTGAGCTTTAATGCAGGGACTTTATGAGGGCATATTTGTGGATTTCCATTATAAGGGTAGATTTGCTATTGAATTGGGAATGTTTTAGAAGGACCCATTTCTAGTTTTTATTTGCCCGCACACTACCAAGGCATGTGGTTTCTGCCAGCCAGAATTTTTATTCTCTGTACCTCGAACCAGCACCTACATGGTAGACCGTAAATCAGCCAAGGGTGCTTAATGCAGGCAATACAAAAAGTACTGCCGCTTCTTTTTTTAATTGTCTGCCCTTAGCACATCCATATTTTTTGAGGGCCCAAATACATTTTTGCTTCGTTTTATGCACGTTTTGGGCTTGTAACCAACACTAGGTGACTATTACAGGCCTCAAATGTTCACAACAGGAGCCAACAGGTGTCTGGGCAGGTCCAAAATGTGTCAGGTTACTACCAGACACATCTTGGATCGGCAAATGGGCAGGCCACGGAAAAAAAAGCAGGCAGTACTTGCATAATCAGGACCATTGGCTGATTCCCCACCTATACTGGTAGGTTGACCTTCTTGAGCAAGGGTCCTTTTGGGGGATGTGTTTAACCCCAGAACTGTTAAATTTGGCTTCAAGAAACCCTGATAATCCAAGGATGGGATTTTTATAATATGTAGAAGCAACCCAAAAACTTTGAGGATTTTACCAGTGTTGTGAGGGTATCCAGTTTGAAGGGTAAAAGCCGGTAATTCAGGGTCAGGTTCTTGTAACCTAAACCCAACTTGACATCAACTTGTTGGAACTGGCACAAGAACCGGACTGTGGAAAAATGTTTTGCTAGATCTGGAACTGGAACCAGAACTGTGAAAATAATTTTCAAAATAGAGTAAGGATATATATGTAAAAAAGTTGATTTTTTTCAAAAGTTAATAAGCAGACTGAACCTTATAATTATTAATTTTAATCAGTTGTTCAACTCTATATTTAGATATATTTAAACTTTGTACTCACATAATCTTTAGCGTTGGGGAATGTGTACATAGAACTCAACCCAGTTCAAAAATTGGGTCCAGAGGTCCTTGAATTTGAAAATTTATGATAGAACCAGAACCAAAGGTTTCAAATTTTGGTAGAACCTGGCCCGAACCTGTACCCAGAGAACTGTCACATAAATTTTAAAATGTCAGAATTGGACAGGAGGTTCTCTCAAAAAGGAAGAACCAGACAACACTGGTTTACCATGGTGCCAATGTAGTTGCCAGTTCACCCAAGGTCATCAACCCAACCTAGCCAAATCCTTTCAGGGGGGGGTGACGGGGGACTGGGACTAAATGTCTTTACCCAGTTAGTGGATGTTTTGGATTTTTTTTCAAGTCCTCACAGAGGATATGGGAAAAGCCATATATGTATGTGTACAGTAAGATTTATAGTTTATCACCATTTGTGCACAATATCTTGGCTACAAACTTTTGAGTGTTTTATTTCTTTCTGGGACAGGAAAAATACTTTTAGTATTTTAAGGTTAAAATGAACCAAATGTCTAGTCTGTGATAATATTTTAGAAAAGATGACGTTAATTTTAGCTGAGGCTGAAAAAATGTGGCACTTATTCTGTTGTTTAAATAGGTCTGCAACGTGCACTGTCACCTTTCCTGTCTCTCAAAGAGAAAAGATTTAATGGAGTGGTGGTGCACATGTTCCTCAGCTAGATTGTCTCTTAGGGGAATATATAATTCTTGTAATTGTGATGAGCACATGGCATTGCTTGCAGCTGGCATGGTATGTACTTTGTACCATATGCGGAATCCTTGGCAAGTAGATTTTTGGTTCATGAAATAAAATAGATGTGCTATTGGCGACGTCATAGGGAATAGATCAATTTGCCATCTACCAATCACTACTCACTAACCTCACCCACCTCAGACACTTTAAAATGTCCACCTACCCAAGAAGATTAAACTTGAGACTTCTTCAACTCCTACTGAAGTTTGATGTTAACCTGATGTCTATTCCTACCGGTATTTTAAATTCCACATTTAATCTAATTTAATACCCGATTTCCAGACTTCATTATTTGGGGGTTGTTTGGTACTTTTGCATGCAAAGGCTTGTCATGTAATGGTATGGTCTTGTCATCTTTGGGTAACTCTGTTCATCTCAACAATATTGCTGCTCAGCGTTTAATTTGAGGTTTCATGTGGTTCAAGAGTAGGTTTTATATGCCCAATATGTGTACACCATAATGAAGTAACCACTTACAAAAGGTAACAAAGTTCCAGGTTCTAATCCCCAAGATAACTGCTTGGTGAGTAATTGTTTCAAGTGGTCTTTCAAAAAGGGGTTCATATTTAAAAAGTTGATTTCTTTTTCTTCCAATTTGAAAACACCCCTCGTATGGATGCTAGCAGCTAGTGTTATGTATTTTACTTTTCAAAATCTGTTAATCATGTGTTTTCTTATTGCAAATCATAAAATAATGGTAGGACACATGGGTAAAAACTAAAAACTTGCCAAATTTTCTTTCAAACTAGTGCACCCCTAAATGCAAACTGAGTTAGTATCTTAAATGCTACGCTTAACCTAGGATCAGCTTTCTCATTAAACAATCCTTTCAATAGATATTGAGGCAAATTGTTGTGAACATGTGATTCTAAGATGATGAAAACTGTCATCATCATGGCAAGCTACAATATGAATAATTTGATCACTAATATGCTAATATGATAAGACTATTCTAAAACACAAAAACATAATAACTTCCAAAGCTACAAAACAAATTGGTTTTTTGAAATCCATCCACAAAAAGTACAAGGCATGTTGATGCAAAAGTAAACACACAAAAAAAAAATCAAGGCCATCAAAACAATAATAACAAAGTGGAAGACATAATGTTAAGAGGGCATCTTATGCCATAAATCTGCTAGTGATGGAGGTGCACTAGCTAGTATGTGTGAAAGAGATGAAAAATTGTGACTAAGCATGACAACTTGTTGAAGAATCATAATGGCTTGCGCACATTGTAGGGTTATTGACATTCAATGCCAATAATGAAATATAAGCATTCAAGGTACCAAAGGAGTCTATTGATGGTGAACTATATAAACATGTACATAAAAAATTAGAAAGGAATCAAAATGAGGATGGAGACCACTATAGGTCTCTGTGGAAAAGGGAATGAAATCATCTCTTGGCATTCATTTTGTGTAGGATCATGTTTTGTTTGAGTGGCAAATGTCATTGCATGCATTATCGTTGTCAAAACATGCTGCACCAAATCCATATAAATCAAATTAGTAATGACAACGTTTGCCAAGGTTTGAAAGTTGTCTTTGGTGATGACAATATCCGCTTGTCTTTGTGTGTGGTGAGGAAAAAGGTGAGAAACCAATTTTTGTATGTGAGCTCCACTCTCCGATGTGATAGCTACAATGGTATCTCAAAACGTATCATGGGCTACAATGCACTCATTTTTGCACGAGCAACGTAGCAAATGGATACCCAAATCATTGATGTTATGACCACACTGGCATCATGAAAGATGTAGAATTGTAGGATGTGATATACTGAGATGAATATGGAATGTTGTAAAAAAATAGGCGAAGGATAAACTGAATGAAAAGGTGCTAGGATGAATTAATAACCAAGCCCTTGTTACTGGACTTGCACAAGAGTGAAGACTTATTCACACAACATTTGAAGGAACATATGCTAGAAGTGGAGTAAATTTCTGCTCATATAGTTGGTCCATCAAAGAAGATTACATTTGAGGATATGATTACACTACTGTTGTTGAAAGACAGGACATGTGATCAAATGACCTCAAGTAACATTGCACATGTATTTCGTAGTGTGACCTATAAAGGATATGTACCAATCTTTATATGTGCCATCACATCAAGAAAAGTAGGATTAACATCTTGTTGAAAATGAGAGACTAATGTAGAAACCATCAAAGCCCAACATTCTAAAAAGGCAAGGGCAGCATGTTGGACCATTGAGGGAAAGCCTAACCCCCTTGAGAAGCATGAAAAGTGATGTGACGATGAGCCAAATGACCCACTGTGGTGCCAAAGGATGCTGACCCGAATAGCTTTTCATATGCCCTTGGTCTGAAAGCCCAGATAAAATCACAAGGGGGTTTTGTGACAACCACCTGCCCTAGAACAATGCTCAACACTAACTAGGGTCACTCCATGAACAACTCTATGGCCTCTCAGCTTTCATGAATAAGAATGGACCTCTTTTTCTACATTTTTCTGAACAGTTTTTTTCCTCTCTTTCTGTGTGTGTTGGTGCTCAAAATTTGCTGTTGCTCCCTTCTTAAGCCAAAAAGGTCATTTTCTTTAGCATGTCACTCAGTTTCAAGGAAAAGTGAGTTCTTTGAGATTTCATTGCACTTCAGGAGTGCACTACCAAAACCATGTGGACCCCTAATGGAATCAACATTTTCAATAAAAAGAGGTCTTTCTGGACCAAATTTGTTGCAGGATTCATATGTTTGTGTGGACCGGTTGGATGGCAAATGGGCACTAGGGCCTGTTTTACTCTAGGACCCAAGCCCCAAAAATCTGTGGACCAATTTAACCTATCGATGATGGCAACTTCTTGGGCCAACTTGAGTTGATATTAAAATGGATTTTAATGGCCGAAAGCCAAGAAATGTAAAGCCAATGGGCCCAATCCAGCAAGCACAACTCAGTTGGAGTGAGTTCATTGGGTGCTAGACTCAGTGCTATTAAAGGACAAGTGCTCAATGGGAAAAGGTTTTCAAAAATCTCTTGAATGTATGCATATTTGTAATAAAGTTTATAATTATTCTTAGTATTGGATGCTTTTCAATAAAGTACAAGTGGTACACTAGTGTAGGGCTGATCGTTTGAGTGGAAGGAGTAAGGTTCAAATTACATGAAGACAACCTTGCCTTGCATTTGTCCACTCTAGCAATCAACTCGCTTGATGCCAACTTGGGTAAGATACTAAAATGCTTACAAATTTTGGAAAGTTTGATGATGGATGGCAAAAAGGTATTTCAGAAAGTTGGATTATGGATGAAATCAAGAAAGTTGAATTGTTGGAAAATCGGACAATAGTTGAATCCAGGACAGTTGGCGAAATTGGGGTTTCCTTTTTCCCAAATTTCCATTTTCCTCCATTTTCCACCATTTTCCAATATTCAATAGCTTGGACTCATGTAATGCCTAACTTCCACCAGGGCAATAGGTCAATTTAAATATTCCTCCATTTCATTATCCTACTTTCTCAAATTCACAATTGTCCAACTCTTTTCAAGAGAATTGGGTCATTTTCAGTCTCCTTTAGGCTCAACCATGCTCTCACATGATCATCAAGATCATCCCTCAGTACTTTGGGCTAAATTTAGTCTTCCTGGTGTTTATCCACTATCACACTACAATTCCTGCAAAATTGAAATAAGATCAATTTCCATTCCTGATTTCATCCAGTGTCTCACTTCCTGACAATTGCATCCATTATCCAACTTTCCAAAAGTTAGAAGAGACGTCACACAAGGTGGCATACATGACTATTGACAAAAATGGATCAGTGGTAAAGCAATTTTCATCAAAGGAAAAAACTTGAACTTGGAATCTTAGTCCTTCCACTCAAAGGAACAAACTTAACCTAGTGCAACACACATGACCTTCAAGGAAATGTCCTCTTCAAATACTTTTTTCTTTTTCATTTTTTAGCATTTATATTTCCTTTGAGCTTTTTCTCAAGTTCAACAATTGTGGACTTCAACCTTAAAAGCTCACAATAAAACATTGGATGCACAAAGTCCTTATTTCCTTCATCTTCTTCAGGCAATCTATCATGTGATGACATGACTCACTGCAATGGGGCAACTTACATTTGAAGCTTGTTTAAATGAAACTGTGATACAAATAGTAGTGAAGTTCACGTTTCTATCAATTAGGTTCCTTTTGCTGCAACATTTAATATCCAAGAGGAGCACCTTTTGATGCTTTTGATAGTCATGAATGGAAATAATACAAAATGTTGGATTCCAATTCCCTTTGCATAGGTCCACTTTGCCATCAGACCAATTATCTATGCAGTCCAATCAGCCCATAAAATGTTATTAACATTAGTTTCCACTAGACATGCATATTTCTTAATATAGTGTCAATATGCCATCTAACCAAACCCCAACAATTTAGCAAATTGGATAACACAAAAAAGAAGAATGAACCCTGGAATGTTTTGTTATGAAGTTTTTTGAATGTTAGACACACAATGAATGACCAAAACACTATTTAAACACAAGGCTACTCATGTCATCTAGTTGCAACAAACTATCCCCCCATGGTTGACCACAACCATAGTAGGTGATGTCTTAAGCTTGTTTAAGTCTTGCTTTCATCACAAGCTTGAATGCTAATATGCAATGTAAGACCAATTATGCATTCTCCTTTTTTTCAGCTTTTAAATGCACAAAAGATTAAAGTAATGTCAATTTTGTTAGGGTTCATTTGCATTCAATTTGGTTCTCCTTTCTATGTCAATTTCTAACCACAGCCACATTACACTAACTCTATCACTTTTTACTCATCCCACTAAAACTTCCTCCACAATGCTTGTTAATTCAAATTGTAAAACGACCCTTCTGATTTTCTACAATGACAAACCATTTGGTAGAAGCAATATAATCTTCCATGTTATTGCCATCATTAACAACCCATGGAGCAGCTTGGTGACAAGTTGTTTTGATGAAAATGGGCAAGAAAGAAAGATGAAAGAAGGTAGCTATGAAGAAGAGCAATTTAGGTCAGAGAAGAGAACTTGTGTGCCTCTTCTTTCTTCCTTCCACGTCATAAGAAATGGCTTCCATGTAACAACTAAGATTGAAAAAAATATACTCATATATCATGACTCTTGGGGACAGTCTAAGAAGTTGGTTTTTCATCAAGTATGAAGATTCCTTGATTAGGTGTTCCCCAAGAATTTGGTTTCTAAATAACACTATGTAGGCAGCCACCTCGTTCAGGGGTTCGTGGGCTCAGTCATTAATGCATTAGCGATGGGCAAAACTTTAAGCATTTAGCCTACAAGAATGCTCCATTTGGAGTAGCCCCCATTCTTTGTCGCTAACTAGTGTGAAAATGTGCATAAGAACAATAAAGCTTAGAAAAGGAATGGCAGAAATACGTACACATATTGCCAATCCGTTGGTGCTACTGAAAATTTGATGAAAATTTCCAAAAAATTAGCAAAATTAGTTGAATCACTAGAGAAACAACAGTTTCAAAAAAAATTCCCAATCTTTTGTTTGAAAAAGCGACAAACAAAATTTGTAGGGAAAAAAAAAACACTGCCAACGTTCCCAATTTCCCAGATGTTAGAAAACCCAAAAGAATTTTAAATAAAGCCTGGACTGGCTCCCCCCCGTCCCCGCCACCCCCCTTAAGTTCCCACCCACTTGGCCAGTGCAACTGCCAGCAAAGTTCCCAACAACCTCAGCCCTGACAACATGCTCAGATTTACCCAATGGTTACATGGTTGAGATATGCGGTAATATAGTGGCTCAGTCAAACCCTTTTTGGAGCTCTCGTTTCTCCATGGGTTGGACGGAGTTGGAGAGAAAGAGGGAGAGAGAAAAGCCAGATAACTGCACAGAAGCAGCATCGACTTAGCTAGCTGCGCCTGGCACAAGTCCACTAAGTTAGCAACAACAAAGCAAAGATCTACTTACAGATCTACTTCTCGACTTACTACTGATCTTCTCAACACGGGAGCCCGCGAGAGCCGCGCGAGCTCGCGCAAGAACTAGCTGCAGGCGCAACTGCGGTTTGTCGCATGGATCGAACCTGGCTAGCTGCTGTTACATAGTAAGAAATATGTTAAAAGAAAAAGAACAGTTGATGTCACTGGCGAAAGCATGATGGCCTGTGTGTGACTCGTGTGTAGCTGCTGCCACGGAAGGGAAGGGGGGAAAACAAGGGTATTATAGCTTGTTGCTCAGCACACTCATGACTACCAGCTGATGAGTTGCCGCAACTTGCAGCTAGCTAGGTAGGCCTCTGCCTCCGCCTCTCACTTCCCCCCTCATCACTACTCACCAGGGTTTATATTTTCCAGGCATCCTTGATCTGTAGTAGATTCATTGATGGATGAATCTGTCCCATGGAACAAAGTCCTTGAAATCATCAAAATACAGGTGGTATACGATTGATGGACAACTTGACGATAGTAGATCTCCTGTTGCCTGCAGCTTATGGTTTCGGGGAAACCCATCTCTGGTTGGGGTTGAGTTTGGTTATCGCAGTACTAGATCTAGTCTCTACTCTTAGTCAACCAAAGTGCGTATTAAGTTCATGGATGTAAGTATCGCGGTCCTAAGTTCCTTGGGACATGACAGAATCAGTATTAAATGTGGGTTCCGGTTGACCCGTGAGCTAGCTGCTGTCCGCGTCTCAACGCGAGATTTTTTTTTTTTGGGGGTTCTGGATGAAGATAGTGGTATAAGGAGGAAGCTGTAGACAGCAGCTTTTAGAACGGAACGAAAAACTAAAGTCGGGTAGATCAGCTGCTCAAAGAAGCGCAGCCGCAGACCGATTCGTTGGAAGACGGGGCCAAGCGATGTTCTCTTGAGTCACGACCTTTGGGTTGTCTTGAGTCGTTGCAGAATGTGAGGCCGACCTCAAGTTGTGTCATATAATATATGCAGTCTGCAGGAAGTAGTATTGATCTCAGAATGTGCAAACTAGTATCTACTTGTTGGAAATGATTCTGCACTCAGTTTAGAAGAGAAGCTGTACCCGGACAGCTAGCTATGAAGCCTTGTGTTAGAAGACACACGCTCGAGAGAGTTCTATGAATTCAGTTTCTAACAAAGAGCGGAAGGTTTGGCCGATGTCCGTCTATAGATGTCGTTTGACTGAGTGGGATTGGAGACCAGAGCAAACTGTCAACAATGTTTACTCTGGTCAGCTGCAGGTAGCATTCACAATATTGTCATGTTCTTCATCTTCTATACCCATGTTGCTCTGCATTCCAAGATCTTCCAAGGAACTAGTCATCTGCCACTTTCAAGGATCAGGACTTCCATCAAGTTGAGATCATCGATCAGAGATACATTACAGCAGATTTACTTCGATCTCACAAGACTTTTGCACAAGTCCAATATCTTCAGTGACTGATCTCGTCAAGCAGGAGATGAGTAGGCAAACACGTTTGGTCCCAGTCAGTCAGTCAGTCAGTCAGCAGATGCGCTCAGTCAAACTTGTATCATCTCTGCCGAATTGCTCTCTGAAAGATTCGAGTTTTGGATGTTTCGGGTTTCAGGTGCCAGAAGATCGATATAAAGGCAAGGTGGCAACCCCTCCACCCCAACCGCACAGGTGCTTGAGCTTCTGCACTTCTATTTATATTCTGGAAACACAATATCAGCATCAACGCCAATTCAGTACATACTACTACATTAGAAAACTGCATTATTCTCCTCGATAATGGCAGTCGAGAAAACGTGACATTGTTTTGGAAATAAGGCAATCAATTAAAAGCATGCAGTCGATATTAATATGCATTGAAGAGCAACCTTTAGAATTGCGAGAAAATGAAGTAAATACTATGCGAGAAAAGAGACTGTAGAAACCAGAGTAAGTATTGTTGGTATCCAAGTAGTAGTTCTGCCAGAGACATCAAGTGCTCGTCAAGCTGATGAAAGGAGCGTGGAGCTAATGTAATCCACCTTTATACATATGCATGGGTAAGCTTGGTGACGGAATTGTGATGAAGCTGAGTCACGACAACTTCCATTGTAACTAGAGCTGCGCAATGCCAAGGTCTTTTCGTCTGTCGAGGGTGAAGATCGACGAGGAGAAAGTTCACATCATTTACGGTGCTGCCTGCAGGACTCCAGCGGCTCCTGGCCTAGAAAAGAAGCTGGAGCAGAACGAAGTGGATGCGATGAAGACATTTTGAGATCAATGGTACAGCCCCAGCTTGCGCTTTACAACCAACATGGTGGAGACCCCTACTTGGCATCCGAGACCAGCGCTTTGAGAGCTAAACTTAGTCCTCCCACCATTCTGTGTCGCTCGAGTTAAACCTCTCATCATCAATACAGCAGCAAAAGCTCCTCTAGAATTGGAGGTTCTCTCATGAGCGTGTAACTCGTTCAGACCGCGGTAGACTGCACCAGCTTCTTGCAGAATGTTGACAACCTCGAATTATTGCAAGATGCTAGATCAAACAGAGGCAGAAAAATGGCAAGGGGGGAATGTCGAAAGTGAACAAACCAGGCGACTATGAGTGATCAAGGTGAGGCGCCAGAGAATTTGTCATCTCTGGCAGGTGCCTTGAAAGAAATGGAATCTCGCAAGAAAGTTGAGCAGATGGACACGAGTAGTGAGGGCGACAGTCGCCACCCTGTGTACCGGGGCGTAAGGAGAAGACCTTGGGGCGTTTGGGTTACTGAGATTCGAAGACCGAAGAAGAAAGCTCGCATTTGGTTGGGCTCGTTTGCCACCGCCGAAATGGCTGCTCGCGCTTACGACGCTGCGGCCCTAGCGCTGCGAGGACCCAGTGCGCTTCTGAATTTCCCGGAATACTCGGCTTCCCTCCCCCGTCCCTTGGACCTCTCTGACAAGTCCATTCAGGCTGCTGCCACAGAAGCTGCAAGGAGGCTGGCTCGACGACCTGGAAAGTCACCGAGGAGGACAACAGTAGCCAGTTCGAGTCCTTCACCACCATCAGTGAGGGCTTCGAGTTGCAGCTTCGAACAATCCAGCTTCGGTACGACTACGTGCACATCGATCCCAGGAAGCTCAATGCCTTCACCAGGCTCCACGGGTTGCGTCACGGCGATGGATCAAATAGCCTACTTCAATGCAAGCAACTCGACTTCCGACGTTATCGTGACAAAAAGTACAGTTCAACGACCGCCAGTTGGCGACATAATCAGCAGAAGTTCTTCCACAAGCTCAAGAAATACACTCCACGATGAAGACACATCTAGCAATTCTGAATTTCTAGCGACATTGGCAACTCGGAAGCAGGAGAAACGACCAATGCCAGCAGCTTTCCACAGTGTGGAGCACTGTTCTGGGTTTCAAGGTACTAGCGACTCTAGAATTGCACCGCCACCAAGCTCCTCGTCCGCTATACAGGACGCCGATCAGGCCGAAGGAGCCCAGCAGCAGCAGCAAAACGGTTATGCCGACGAAGAGATGATCTTTAACATGCCAAGTGTGCTTGCCTGCCTGTATGATCATGGCTTGTGCCTGCCACCTGAGCCACACACATTAGCAGAGGCAGCAGACGCATCTTCCTCAGAGGACTGCGACCAAGAGAGCGGTAACTGGGAGCCACATCTCTGGAGCTACTGATTTTCAACTGTCATGAGCTGCTTCACAATCTGCATGAAGTTCTCAGCTTGATCAATACATGTCTGGAAACTGTTACTCCGCATGGGAAAGCAGGGCCCCAGTAGATCAAATGGCGCGCGCTCCTGTTCCAACGATAACATGCATGCAACAAGCCGATCAACGAATTGGACCTACCCGTCCTTGCAAATCCGAGAGCTGCAGTTCGCGCCAGCGGTAAGAAATCAGCCGGCCAGCTCAAATTATCATGGAGTGATCTTCATCTTCTTTTTAGATTCATACGCTAAGAATGTCATACAAAAACTCTGCAAAACTGAGTCCTTTGGGACTTGAACATTGCAAGCGCGCCGTCTAGCTAGTGCGAAACAAAAGATTTCCATTTTTTAGTGTTCTGAAAAAATGAATATGCACACAGCTCCAATGTTGCTTTAGATCACAGTATCGGAGCTGGTTCACAATTGTAGCTCAGTTGGATATTACACTATGGACATTTAATTGCGGATGGTCCAGAACATGAACTCATGAAGAATCTGTTACTTCATTCACGTTTAGACATTTGGTGCACACGTCCGAGCACAAAAAACCATAGTAGTACTAGTACTTCAATGTCTCATGTGGTACTTCAATTTTGTGCGAAGTTGTGTCGAGGTTTAATCTTGAGCAATAAGTTCGTTTGTTTCAACTATTGGAACCTTCGTGTTCCAAGAGTGAGATCATCTAGTTACCTACCGATTGCAATCAAATCAGGATGAGGATTTTTCTACAATTGTCATTCACATTCTGTCATTTATTGTGAAGCTGCTGCTTATAGCTTTGACTCCCTGGACATCCGTGAGTACATGATCTTGTGCTTTATATGTACTGACGTGAGAACTGACTAAGGTAGACCCATCCATACTCAGAAGTTAAGCACTCTAGGCTCAATACGTCCTTGGATGAGCTCCAAAGATACAGAACAGCCAGGTGCAGAAAAGCGTAAAATGTGAGGACACTAAGGGAAGAGATATCAAGCACCTTTGCTCTGCTGAGTTGAACAGTAAAGTCTTCTTCATCATCGGGTTTCTCCATGGAAATCGGAATGTCAGCTCGTATATGGCGACAGTTCTGTGACACAGCGAGTTGTGGCAGCTTACACACGCTTAATAATGCAAACACAAACAGCCGCAAATAGCAAAATATAACTAGCTATAACAACAATAGTTGTTCAAGCAATCTCATGTTCTTGACTGGCTCTTGTCCAGGTTCTTCACAGATTGCGGGGATCAATTGTCATTATAGCTGTCAGCCAGCTGACAGTATTTCATGGACTTCAATGTATGCAAATGTAGACAGAAATCTAACCAGTCACAGTGGACATCATTCTACATGATCTGAATGTACAATACAAATTACATTGGTTTTGACTTAGACACTCTGGATTTTGTTTGCTGCTGGTACTAAAAAGATATCTCAGCGAGAGGGATTGTCTTGCACTCTGTGCAATTTTTTCCTTAGGCGAGAGCTTTAACGACCGACTATGCTTCTCAAGACCGTTCGATGGGCATGGCAATACGCTATCATGGTCTACTAAGGGCCTCTATCCATTAGACTACTGTGATAGTGTGCTGTAGTCAGAGCAGCTTAATGGAAAGCCATTGACATAGGGCCTCGTTTCTTGTTGCAGGGACTGCATCTGGAGAGCTGCAACTCTGGTGAAAATATGTAGTTAATCATGTTAGGAACTCTTGGAACACATGTTTTCATGAAAGAAAGACAGATGTCATTGAATGGTGACTAACAGTTTGATGCGGAGGTCTTACTTACAGCTTCAGCCGCAGGTAGAACTTGTGAGATGACTGTGAGCACAGTTACTACAAAAACATAAGGGAAAGCTGCTGTGGTCACAAAGTCTGTGATCATAGCAGCCTAATGAAGAGATGTTCTAAGTTATATTAAAAGCTTGAAGCGAGAATCTCCCCTAGTGTAAGTCTATACACGCGGCTGTTGTAGCACGTACTTGATCCTGTCGAAGAACCCCGGCGCCCCATCATCCAGCAGAAGCGATGTCGCAACAGTTTTTGTGCTGAGTTAACATCGTAAGGATTTGCTAATCTCGCATTCTCGGCATGCTCATATTCGACAGCAGATTTCAGAGGCGGTTCCCTTATTAAGAATTTGTGAACAATGTGATTCTGTGTACGCGCTGATTGCAGTGAGCTAGGTGAGCAATCTCAATTAGCAACCTATTGACAGACCCTGCTTTCGTGTGTGTTTCTCGATCTTAATTGTTTGAGGCAAAATCGTATTTTCAGTTAGCCAAGGGAGCAATTACCTTAATTAACAACCCATTGTCTGACCCTGCTTTCGTGTGTGTGTTTCTCGTGCTTAATTGTTTGAGGCTTTGATTTCTTATTTTGCAGTTAGTTTGCCGAGTAATCTTCATTCTAGCAACGCATTGACTGACCCTATTTTGGGTACTTTTCAATATATACGTGAGATACGTTCATTTAGATTTAGGGCTTCGAATATTTGCAACTGTGGCCTGTGTATTTTTTTGGAGCAGAAAACTTATATTTAGAAGGTCTACGATCCTTCGCCTTGACCCGAAGTCCTAGTCCAGTTCAATGTTATGCTGTCTTAATGCCCCGGCTCCACCCAACCGCCTGGTTAATTAAACATACTTTAAGTGGCATAGATAACAGGATCACAATTACAAGAGCACTTTACCTGTTGTAATTATGATAGAATATCATCACCATATCTAAGTTTAGAACAGCAGCAGTGAAATTTATCATGGCTCGGGAGTTGATGAACTGTGGAGATTTGCTAAATTAAAGTTCAGGAAAAAGGGTTAACAGGTTTCTGGCTAAGCCTCTGAGAATTAAATTAGGAAGTCGTTGCAATATTTCCTCAACGAACTGGCAGTTGCTGTTGGGGCCATGTACTGCACTTAGCCAGACTCTAAATATCCTAGTCTTTTTGCTTCTCAACAATTGCATGGGGAGAAGTACGTTGAAGACTTCTAGGGCTCCTTGGAGGCCCCCCTATGAGGGTTGATAGGAGATCAGTTTAGTCCTAGTGGATAGTAGTCCCCGCTACCAGCATGTACTTCCATTTGCTAGAATAATATCGGTAATCATATTACAAATATTCTAGGATCTTGCAATGTATTGTTACATTGTTCTCAAGTCTCGACTAAAATCTGAACCAGCAGGAACAACCCATCTACATGATGGGTGAGACGACATTTATCTCTTTACCACCAGCTGTTGATTGCAAAGCCACCAAAGTACATGTAACTCTTATAGCGGACCGTACCCCCCTGCCCCCCCCTAAAAACGAACTTTAAGCGGCATTGCCATTCTGTCAGGACTCGTAATCGGGCTGTAAGGTCCTGCACGTCCAACTTCAACTAGACTCGACCAGGCAAAGCTGGAAGAACACCGTGTGTTCAATTGCAAGCTGAGCGGGATCAGGTCAACTTATATGAGATGAATTTATGTTGAGGCTCAAAACCTTTAATACTTCTTGTGTCAGTCATTACAAACCATTCTACTAACCCCACGACCCATTCATTGTGGAGTTCAGAAGCGTCCTGAGGAGTGAAATCCCTAAATGCCTTGGACATTCTAGGAGACTAAAAATATTCTTACACCAAGCTTATAAATTGATATGGGACCAGTTGGAATCGGTGCTTTTTTAAAAAGGATTCCGACAAGTAGCCATACTGGAGACTGTGTGCTCAGCTGGCAGCTAACGACACACGCCAGGAATCCGGCAGTCAAAATTGCAAAAATATTAGTGTTCTTTGGGATTTCTAATCGTCAAATTTCAAAAAATCCAAATAGAAATCTCCAGATTTTACATCAGGGTCGAGAAAGTAGCCAATAATATCGAAGGATGCTTGATTTTTTCACCTTTCATCTTGTTTTGTGGCCAAGTAGGTCTAAATCGTCTTGTGGATGATGGCCACTAGGGCTGCATACAAAATTGGAAAAAAAAAACAATGATGACAATAGGGTTGTTTCTGTAATTTAGTACCCCCTAGGCCTGAAATTGGGAAGGAACTGAGAAGTTGAGATGAAAACAATATAGAAGACAATAAACAACACATGTAGTTTGATGGAACCTATTTATTTACAAGTGGGGCACAGACATGCCCTTCTAGGTGAAGCTTTGAATGGAGGGCTCGCCTAATCAGGACTGAAGTCCGGATCACCATGGGGCAGCCCCCATGGTGAATTGGGTTGTGAGTCTAAATGTTGGGTTAGGTTCGACTTTCGGTTTGACATCACTTATGATCTACATAGGTGCAAAGAGTGAGGGTTTTAAGGAAAGGGGCCAAGGAGATGTCCTTAGCACACCAAGTCTTCAAACTAAACAAGAGTATGGTTAAGCTAGGAGACAAGAATTGGTAATCCCGGGTGATGAGGCTTTGAGCTAGTTGGGAAATTTGCAATAAGTTTTAATCCCAACTATTAAGGGGTTAGGGTTAACCCAAATCTTGGTAGGTTCATCAAATGAAATGAATGCAAAAACTAATTTAATGCGTGGCTTGCCATATGCAAATAGTTTAGGTGTTTAATGAAGAATGGTAAAAAATGTGGGCACAAAGGTGCTAAGACAAATCCAAGTGCAAAGGGTGGTATCAGAGCAAGCTTGTGGCGACCGAAAGCATTCCATCACCAATTGTGTGGTGATTAATTTTTTTCAGTTGTCACACATCTTTGGATCTAGGTCATTTGATTGATGGTGGATTGATCTCCACCATTAATTTGGCAACATAATTTGGTGTGTCAAATAATAAAATGTAAACCTTACATGTCAGTATTCACTTTCTCCTTTGAGATGTGTAGGCCTTGTGTTGTTTAACACCAACCATTGCCATATACCTTGGAAGGGAGGGGTGAAACCCCTATGAGTGTTTGAATTTCAAATCACGATATTGCATTTACAATTGGTGTTAAATTTCATATGTAGCCCTAAAGGTGGAATATGACCTTATTGTTGGATACCTTAATTATATTAATCAAGCTTATTATTTTTATGTATAGTATTTTTTTGATGGAAGGAAAGCGGAATGTGTGGAATCCATGGTATTTGATGCCAAAGGACAAGCTAAGGAAGGTGGAATGCAAGTTTTGCAACAATGTTATTTCATGCCACAAGGATAAAATACTTTTCCATTTGGGTTATTAATATAATGGCAATGGGCAAACTAAAATGTCGCAACCCTAGCTTTGGGCTCACAACCAAGGTAAAGGGGTTACAAGGTTGCGGGCCAAGAGGAAGCCCAGGAGTCAAGGCAAAGAAGTCGCAAGGGTGCGAGACAAACAAAAGCTCAGGAGTCACATCACATATTCCCAGGAATGTAAGAAAGTGTGAGGGAGTATGAGGGAGTGAACTTTCACACTCCCAAGGCAACTCCCACTTTGGGAGATGGAGTCCCGGTGGACTCCCGAAACTTCAAAAAGCGATTTTAGGGGCCAAAACTCAATGTCTTGTGGCGTTCTTTATATCATTGGAACGTAGATGTCTAAAATGGGCTCGCATTACTCATTTGAACATCTGAAACACAAGTTATGGCCAAAAGAAGGGCCGGGAATCAAACTGCCAGTTTGACTCCCGACCAGAAAAAGTCGGGAATCAACCCGATTTACTTAGCTTCAGAGGGCGTGCAACATACCATTGGAAAGCTCCTGACGAAAGCTACAACTTTGCTTTAGACCGCATCTTAATCCGAGGTTTGCTTGCAAAGTTATGGGGCTCCAAAGTCGCGGGAATCCCAACCAGCGCAATTTCGGGACTCCCACTTGGGAGTCCCAGAATCCTGGGAGAGAAAAACAATTTGGATGTAGGCTCCGTGACCAACCATAAAGTATATTATAAAGGGGAAGGTGGTGGCTTCCCCCAAGTCCGGGCCGTGATGAGTCTAGTGTGTCCGTGTTGCCCGTGGTTCGTCGTAACACCAAAGGTGCTACAACTGTGCACTAACCATTTTGTGTGGGTTGTGTGCACGCCCGTGTGAGTGAATGAAGCTTGCCAACTCTTCTTAGTCCCATCCTAGAACTCCAACACACCCCTCTACCTTTCAAAATGTTATGAGTTAGGGAGCGTACTCCAATTCCTCCCTCTTCCACTATCTTCTACTTGGGCTCTCATTTGAGTCCTTCGAGGAGTTGGGAGTGCGTCATAGAATTACAATGTGTTGAAAGGCACATCCATGGGTGAAGGCACTATTTATCCAATGTGGTGGAATTGTTCCTCCACCACTAAACGACATGAAAATACCAGCCCATATCCCAAATCAACAAACAAAAAATGTGGCCATGGAAACATTGAATCCTTCAGTGGAAGGAGAATCTACTTTGACATTTCAAATGGAAGGGACTCAAAATTTCATCCCCCTTATAAACAACACAAAAGGTCCTAACGAAAGTTGTCAAAACCAACATGACATGCCTATTTTGTGTTGGGCATCACGTTGATGTCCATCTTAACACGTCCATCGCATCCATCAAGACGAATGGAAGAAAATCCCTAATGACATGTAGGCTGCCCCGTTTACAATTGGTGACCAAAAATAGATTTTAGTTGCCAATCCTATAACAACCAAATTTTTTTAAATGTTTAACACACCTCCCCCCCAAACTGTACATGTTCCCACAGCCCCAAGTCAAAACACGTCCATGCTATCAATGGGTTCCATGGAAATGGACCCCCCAATTAACATAAACACACCTTTAGTTCAAATCATCATTTCAAATCCAGACACACAATAGACACTAATAAACATTTCAAACATACAAATGGACCCACTTGTTAATCTTCCCAATATTGTAGTTGATGACCTTAGGGATATTACAATGGAGTTACATGTGGACCACGCACTAATCAATTAATACCTACGATGTCTAAAATCCCCGATACCAGAAGTTGATGTGGGGTCAAGACTAGTCACTATGGTAGCTTCCGTGACTATGGTACTTTCCATGAATCATCTTCGGCCACCTATTGAAAACTCATTCACATGTCAAATTACTTGAAGGAAAAAGCCCACTACTTAAACAACAATTGTTTTTGTAGGTGAACATAATTATGAATGACAACACACACTAGAAGAAAAACATGTATTTTTTATTACTCTTTGTGATTAAATTTTAGTTACAAAAGACATTTTGTAACTAAAATCCTTTTAATTGCCTAAAACAAATCACATGTGATAAATTAGTCGCAAATGACAAAAGGTATTGTATGAAAAAAAAAGTCAATAAATACATTTCATCCTTTGATTCCATTGTATAC
>Ga0116229_10001510_pt1 | contig 36669 bp, 27 predicted proteins | sample S1TSphgellanicum_3_FD_87313 | JGI IMG/M metagenome (GOLD analysis project Ga0116229, IMG submission 87313) | Host-associated microbial communities from peat moss isolated from Minnesota, USA - S1T2_Fc - Sphagnum magellanicum MG | ecosystem: Host-associated > Plants > Peat moss > Unclassified...
AGTCATTAGTATCATGCACAGAGTTTCACTTATCTGATAGAGAAGGTTACAATATCTGATTGTAGATTTGGATAGCTTTGGTTTGACCTAAAATTGATCCAAATATCACTCCCACAAGACAAATAATGAAATTTCTTCATGAGCACATCAAATTTCTCTGTACCTACGATTTAAGTCAGCCTGAATGGAACTAGAAATGACCATATATTAGGTAATAGCTATTTCATATCTGAAAACAAAACAACAACTAAGCAAGCATGAAAAAGAGGGAAAACCAACCCAAGGGAAGGGAGAAAAAAACTAAATTCAAGACAAAACACTGAGGAGCAGTCTGAGCATGCATGTTCAGGGGCATTCAACAGCAACGTAATTCATATGACCACCTACCACAACCTAAATCACAACAAAACCCAACATCATGGGACTCAAACATAGTATTGAAAACTCTATTCACTACACTCTTCATTCTCGCCTTCAAATCTGATAAGTGGATATTAGTATAAAGAGTTTAAAGAATCAAAGGACTTTATCAGATGGGGAGAAGAATTGAAAGCATGAGTTCTTAGAGTAATTCAAATGCTTGGCGACTTCAAATCCTCACAAGGATTCTTCAAGGACCCTACTAATCTCAGAGGGGACATCAGGTTCTTTTAACTTGGCAGTCCACAGGTCATGGAACTTCCAAGCCACACAAAGAGAAGGAAGACAAGGGCCACCCTAAATGCTTTAATCTTCACTCTAAACAGCATTGCAAGAACTGTGGAAACATAGTTCAGACTCTGAAAATTTTGACTTCACATAGGTGCTTTCAAGAGAATTAATCTCATTCAAAACTGACACTAATAGAAAATATTCAAACAATACCAATTTATTACTCATGACTGTAGGTTAGGTAGAAGTTTCCATTCAAGAATACACAAATATCAAATATTCTAACAGATCTTTTGCAAACACCTGATAGTACCTCATCAAAGCGGACAACAATCACAAACAACCGAATATCAGATTCTGTCAATTCACTACCTGCAATGTAACGCTGCTTTGACAATATATCCTCACACCGATCCAATGCTGCAAACATAAAATGTGACGATAACGCTCCTGTGTACTCTATGCATTTCCTATCTGCCGGATGTCCATCACCTACATCATCAATCGATGCCAAATTTGCAGCAGAGACAGAGTCATAGAGAGAGAAACGCACACACGCAAACACACCTCATGCAAGCAGTTGTGTATAAATCAAATGGGTTTCCCGAGGGTGCCAGTTCCAGACAAAAATGCTTTTCCCTATGGCCGGTTCCGCAGCAGAAACATAAAAAATGATTATGCAGTAGAACATATTTTAACATATGTAATTTAATTTAATTTAACCAAATGAACCAACTTTAGCAACATTTAAAATTTTCCAAGTTTAGCCAAATTTATATTCATTAACTCAATTTAACTTAACTAGCCTCAATTCTAGCAAAATACATCAAAAAATTTATTTGCCAAAATTTTTCAAATTTAACCAAATTTAATTGGCCTTGTTTAGCCTAAGTGTTTTCATGTAACTTGATTTCACCAATTTTAACCAATTTTAACTTCAATATCAAATTTCAGCCTAATTTATTAAAATTTAGCCAAATACATAACCAAATTTAACTATTTTAATAACAAAAATAACATAATTCAAGCAATTTCGTGCTATTTAAACCAAATTTAATAAAGTTTTACCAAATTTATCTATGGGTTTAGGATTCATAAATTTACAACATATTATTATATATTAAATGACCTTTTAGAAAAATGTTATTAAATATAATTTACAAACTTTTTAATTTTCATTTTATTACAAAATATTTGTTGTATTATGTATATATTTTAAAAATATTTCAGTAAATATTTATATACGTATAACATTGCATATGTATGTGTATATAATGTATTAAATATGTAGATTTTCATAAATTTAAAATTATAAAAACTGAAATAATGAAAAACCAATACAATTATAATGTTATGTTAAGTGGTTGAATTATAATAAAACTAATTTTTTGATATTTTAAAATATCAATTCTATTAATTTATTTATAATATATTAAAAATAAATATAAAATTTTAATTATTAAATTATTATTAAATTCAATAATATAATGAGAATTAAATATGCATATATAAAATATAAATATTGGATATATGTATATATATGTCCATGTATATTATAATATGTGTATATTATATTCATATTTCATGAATAAAAAATAAATTAAAAATATTCAATGTTTTATATTCAAATTATACATATATATTTTTAAAGTTTATCATGTATTGAAACATAATGGATATGTTTAAAATTTTAAAAATAAAATGTGATTTTCTATGTACAAAATTTGTTATTTGAATTTTTAGTTGGTCCACATATGTAGATTATGCTCCAAAGTTTAATAATTCATATTCATATTTTCATTTGAGTAAGTATTGGAAAAGAAACTAAATTCTAAATTTTGTATTTTTGTGCATTCAAACATTGGAACATGGTAAACTTTTTATGTGAAAACATTACATCATATGTAGTGTGGTAGGTGGATGGCAAGTGCCTTGGATTGTTCAAAGAGGTCTAAAGATCAATTCTTGATCCCATGATGTTTACTAATTTGACCAAATTGACTATAGTCAATGTTGACCATTGGTATGATAATGACATATGTTGATGATGTATAATACAATGATATTTTATACGGTTATATATAAATTTTATATAGTTCATGTACAAACCATATGTATATAATATATATGTAATCAAAAATTTTAATTAAATTAATAATTATTTTGTAAAATTCATATTCGAATATATATATATATACATAATTTAACTATATACACAAATATATATTTTATATTATATATATATATATATATATAATATTATGTAGTCACAGGTGTAATCACAATGGCAATTACAACTATGACCATCTTAGTGACTAATGGCATTTACAACTAGTTTTGTGGTCGTAAATGCCACGTTTCAGTGTTGTGGAAAGGTTTAACAACTTAGTTTAGTGATTAACAAGCCTTGGTTGAAACTTGAACATTGACTATCACCTTGCTTCACCTTGAGCAAGCTAGTTGTTGCAATGACTTTAAATCGTTAAGGAACAAATGCCACTTTGAGATTTAGTCACTCAAGAATGAGCATTGAGCAATGAACAAGAAGTCTTGCATCAACTCCTAACTCCCAAGCATTTGGCACTTGAAGCTTACAACCTTCAATAGTGACACAAATGAAGATAGGTTTTGAAAAGAAGGTCTAAAAGAAGGCTTAACGAAAATGGGTTTGAGGGAGGGGGTTAGCATTACAAAATTGATGGTCTTTAGAACAATAATATAACAATCAAGTTGAAAATAATAATTGGATTGTGTGAATCACAATTTCCCCTTGGCGGTGGGGAGGCAAAAACCTTATCTTTGTTGTTTACATGACTACGACATTGAAACTTTTTTTTATGAAATATTTGCAAATTTTTCTATTAAAAAAATTGAAACACTTTCTAATTTGCTAGCTCAATATTTAGGTAAAAAAAACCAAAACCTTGTTCAATAGGAAAACACTAATGATGACGAATTGTTCACACATAACTAGTTATACACATGCAACAAATGCTTAACATTGGTTAGCAAAGGAACATGTACTACATGCAACAATAGATCCATGCATTAGATTCCAATTTTGGAAGCTTCAAAGTTTTGGATGTGCTAACAAAATTCCACATTTGACATGCTGCATGCAAGTTTTAATGGATGTAGAGAAAATTTCATCAATTTTTACCAAACTTTACACTAGTGTTGGGCGAATATTTGATTTTTTAAATAACTATTGGGTTTCAATTTTTGGAAATAAATTAAAATTAAAAAACCATCAAGTTCAGGTATTTGGAAAAAATCAAAAATAAAAAACCACCAATTCCGGGTATTTGAAAAATGAATTATAATAAAAAAACCCAATGGTTATGGTTGTTTCCAAAAAAAAACCATCAAAGAACTATTGGGTTTCATGAAAGAACCAATGTTTATCTAGGTAGTTATTTGACATTTTCCAAAGAATTGAAGAACCAATGTTATATATAATAGTTGGGTATTTTTATATCCTTGGTTATATATTAAAACTAAATAATTGATTTCTTTTATAACCATGGTTATCAACTTTGAACTTAGTAAGGATTTGATGCAATTTCAAATAATTACCCTACACTGCTTTACACCCTATTTGTACCAAACTAGTGTGAATTTTGATTTTTTAAAATTATTTTAAAAGTTGATATGACACCAACACCAACCACAAATATAGATTATTTTCTCCTGCAAGTAAAGGACCTAAATTAAAGTATTACATTATGCAATCCATTATGTTTCATTTGGGTTTAAAGATGACAAATCCATTTTAGTTAATACATCCATCAATGAAGTGTAAGGCCTTGTGTGAATTCTAACAATTATTGTGTTTCATTTTGAATCTCACTCCATTTCCCAATCAACTTGTTAGTGAAAAGATGGAGTGAGATTCAAAAAATGAAACACAATTGCATGAACTTATCGCAAGTTAGCACAAGTGGTATTTAAAGTCACAAGAGTGTTGAAATCATGTTCTAATGATTTGTCAAATGTAATAGCGTTACTAGATTTTTTACTTATTTATTCATATTGGATTAGATTTGGCTAAATCCTTTTGGTCATTGATTGTCACTTTTGGAGCAATGTGAAAATTTTGAAAACAAAATATTGGTTTGAATTTTTTTTTTTAAATTGTTGAATTTTTATTGTATTTCCAATGATAAAAACTACTTAAAATTCAATATTTCTCACAACTTAAGTCTAAAAATTACAAAATAGTCTCTAATAAATCCCATTAATAAAAGGTTTTCTAAAAATATCAAAAGCACACCCCAATTTCCTTAACATTTTAAATTTTAAATTTTTATCATTTGAATGATAAAATTATTCAATATTCAATGATTTTTTGCCATAGGCCTAAACATTAGGAAACTGACTCATTGAAGCCTTTCAAACAATACCAACAGTGATTTGAGGGTTCTTAATATGACAAACAAATGGATGGATGTTTTAAAATAAGATTGATGTTTTTTTAATTGTTTTCTGGATCTTAGTCATCAATGTGAGGCATGTAATCAAATCTTGCACCAAACACCCATTAGGTATTAAAATGGTAATATGCATGTACTAAATTTTCAATTACCCACCTAAACATTATACCAAATCCCTGTTAGTTAATTAAGATGGGACCAAAACCCCAGCTATTATTTGGGCAATATTTGTCAAAAGAACTTAGATAAATACCATAATGTATTTACCTTTTCTAGGAATAATTAAATTATTTCAAAAAATGTCAAAAAATTTCAAAATCAGCTATTCAAAATGCTGAAAATTTTAGAAATTTGTTTAACATTACTATTGAATATATACCCTAAAGCTTGGTGGTGGGGTGTGCTTAATAAGTAATGCAAGTTACTTGACAATTTTTTCCCCACCTCAATTGTAGGAATTTTAGGACATTTTTATTTTTATTGCCTAAATGAAAAAAATGAAATATATATATATTCATCAAGAAGATGCCAAAATCATAAACCCCCCACACTTGGCTCATACTTGTTGAACACAAGTTTTTAGAGAAACCCATAACCATGCAATTGTTTGAATTTATTTTCTTAAAAACCTCAAAACAAGAACCACCTCAAAAATCAAATGACGACCACCCCACATTCATCGTAAAGGTTTTTGAGTTGACAATCTTTATTATTTCAATGGGGTCATAGGCATAATTTCATGCATCCCATAAGAATCAATGTTAGCTAATCCTTTGGTTATGAAGGGACCTTTGATTTTGGTTTGTAAATTGTTTGAAATAATCAATCCTTGTTTGGTTTCAATTCCTTTTTATGTCAAATATGGGACCTAGTTTGGGTTCTAGTTTAAAATTAAGGTAGGGAAATGGTTTTGGTTTTGGATTTTTTTTGAAAATTTCAAGTTAGACTGATTTTGGTTATTGGTTAAATAACCCCAAGTTCCAAGTAATCTTTGGTTATGGTTTCAACATTCAAAATATCAAAATGGAAAATGAAAAAAAAAAAAAAACTTCAAACTACTTAATGCCAAGAACTTGAAGAGTCACATCCACAGATAGAAAAAAACAATGATTTTCTATTTCTTGAACATGAAATATTAAACACAATTTGAAAGGACTACTATGGAAACTCATAGCTTGGCAAGGATCGAAATATCCAAATCCAATCCTTGTTGATATCAAATCAAAAACACAATTGTTGATATTGACAAGGATTAAATTTGGATTAGGTTTTTTTTTTGTTTAAAAAAGTTCAAATTCCTTGGTCTACCTAAGAACATTTCCACCAATACTTAGTATGTGAACTTGCACTGGAAATGAAGTTCAATAATCCAATCTAATGAATCCACTAAAAGACAATTAAAACCCTATGAAAATGTAAAGTTGTCATAGCCTTGGAGGAGCCTTGGATCAATCTAATAAACATAATCAAATTGTATTTATTGACTACTTTCAATTTTTAATTGGCTTGATAATTTGATTAGCCCAAGCGGGCTAGTATTGGTAGTCTTTCACTACTTGCAATCTTAGTTTTATGGGTAGGGTTGGAAAAAATGTGACTAAAACATGGATGTAAAAAATATTTTTGTAAGGTTGCATATTGAAGGTTGGTGGAGATGTTTTAAGTATAAGTTTTTTTTAAGAAAAATGTCAAAGTAAACCTTACTTTAAACAAGTTTCCCATTTCAATCAGTTATACATGATTAATAACATTAAAAAAATTGTCTTGAACTTTGAACACTAGTTGAATAAAACAAATAATGCACATAATTTTATTTTATTTAGTTGTGTTTAATATAAGTAAAACTTGACATGGTCTTAAATTGGACTAGGCTTCAAATGTTTTAAGAAGTTTTTAGCTCTAAAGGTTGTGCAAAATTAAAAAATAATCTGTCAAAATTACACCAAAATTTTTATCACATCATTAACAATTCAAAACCAGAACTAACATTTCCACTCAAATTGGATTTGAGTGAAATGGGACTTGGCCCATTCCACTGTTCATGGACTGTAGTGAAAACGACATAACAATGTCACATTTTTGACTATTTATGTCGCAACCCCACTTTGGGGCTAAGTGTGAAAATGCAACTCACACTCCCAAAAGTGGGAAAATGGAGTCCTTCGGGACTCCCAAAAACTCAGAAGACGATTTGAGGGGTCAAATCTCCTTGCATTGTTGTGTTCTTTATATCAATAGAAATCTTTTGAAGTGTAGATGCCCAAAATGGCCTCGCATGGGCCATTTGGACATCTACAGCCCAAGTTATGGGCAAAAGAAGGGTCAGGAGTCAAATTGTCAGTTTGACTCCCGACCACTAAAAGTCGGGAATCGACCTCTTCTCGACGTCGCCTCAAGGAGTGCGACACGGAGTTGAAAAGCTCTCAACGAGAGCTACAACTTTGGTTTAAACCTCGTCCCGATCCGAGTTCGGGACGAGGAGCTATGAACGTCCAAAGTCCCGGGACTCCAACCCGGGACAATTTCGGGATTCCAACTTGGGAGTCCCGGGAAAAAGAGCCATTTGGATGTAGCCTCGGCAGAGAGCTACAGAATATACTATATGGGGGAAGGTGATGGCTTTTCCGGAGTTCGGGCCGTGGTGAGTTTTGTGTGTCAAAATGCCCGTGGTTTGTCCCAACACCCAAGGGTGTTCCCGGATGTTAATTAACCCTCTTGTGATTGGTTTTGGATGCTGATTCGTGGATGCAGATTCGAGCTTGATAATCTAGTCCCTCTTCCTAGTCTAATTTTGGGACTTTTAGCACGCCCCTCTACCCCCTTTTAGTGTTAGAAGTCGGGAGCGACCCTCAAGTCCCAACTTTCCACAACTCTACATAGTTGGACCCTCAAGTGGGTTCAACAAAGGACTTGGGAGTGCGTCAATTTAAGTGGGTGGGGCTTATGCCTTTCCACCATACATAGACTGTAGTGGAAAGCAATTATGCCAATGCTACCTTCTTAACTGCTTAAGTGGAATGGGGCTTGTGTTAGTATACAATATATCAACTATAATGAAAGGCAACATGATTATGTCATCTTCTAGATTACATAATTAAGTGGAATGTGATTCATGTCATTCCACCATATAGGTTTATAATGGAAGGCAATTATGATGCCCGTTTCTTGAATGCTTTAGTGGAGGGTGAGTGGGCATGTTCACCATGATTATGTACAAAAATAAAATTTAAGTATTTAATTTGCTTGTATGTATGTCACATGCAACTATAGTTACATGTTAGATTCTAATGGAACTAAATTGAAACCCAAGAAATATCAAGTGCATGGGATGGACATATGGGCAAGTTGTCATACAAAATGTGCATTATGTGGAATTTCCTATAATGCCCTAAGACCATGGGTAATTTACTTGTGAATGTATTTGTACCACAAAGATTCAAGTGATGCATTTGAAGACATTGATATAGTCATGAAAAATCTAACATGTATATATGGATTCAAGCATCATAAAATGATTGAAACCACCAAAAACACAATTATATTGGTGAAAATGTATATGTATATTATTGTTAAATGGGATGGCCATATAACATTAATGTTACCCCATCATTGGAATGGACATTGGATTCACCATTACATTACTACTAGAAGAAATGGCAATGTGTTCTGAACTACTATCACAAAGTTATGCCTTGAGAAAGGGCTATTGTATTTTATGAATAAAACATGCACACATACACAAACACAAACATTTCTTTCTCCCCCTCCTATCTCTAATTCTAAAATCCTATTCCTTTAAATAGCCATGCACCACTAAGATAAATGGTGGCTAACATCACATTGTTTCAATCCTATTTCTTTTCCATTTTCCCTTTCAACTATCACTATTATAGTAGTTATTTCCTAGATCAAGGTAGTCAAGTTGCAAACTCAACCTAAATCCCATTTTTTTGGGTTAAACTCAAACCATATTTAACTCCCACAATATAAAACATTCTAACCTACCACTTGATGGACAAATCGAATCAACCACGACTTAGATCAATGGATAAAATGGTTTTTCAAAAATTTAAATCTAGATTTATTTTTGGTAACATTACACTATTATCCTATGATAATTTTTTAAAAAAACAATTAAAGGTCCAATAAATCTGCCTTTAATAATGTGTCATTCAACCTCTGTCACTAAGACCTAGGTCCTATGTCACTCGTCTTCTATCACTAGGACCTAAGTCTATTTCATTATAGCCCATGTCACTAAAGTGTAATATATTACTAATGCCTATGTCACTAAGGTGTAATATTCAACCTTTGTCACTAGGACCTAATTCTATATCATTAGGTATTCTTTCACTCATCCTTTATCACTAGGACATAGGTCTATATCACTACAACACGTGTCACTTAACCTATGTCACTAAGGTGTAATACATCATTGGTGCCTATGCTATTGAGGCCTATGCCACATGGGTTTCTTACTACACTTGGGCTTAATGTAATATGTCATTATGGCCTATGCCAATAAAGCCCATCTAACTCGCCTATGTCACTCAAGTTCATATTTTCACTTGGGTTTGACTATTGTTATATGTCATTAGGGCGTATGTTAATAAAACCTCACATGTGTCACATAACGTATGTCACTCGTGTCTATGTCATTAGGGCTTGTGCTAATCATACATGTTTCACTAAGTTTATTTGAGGTCTATGCAACACATACAAGCTAGATTGGTGCATGGCATAAAAACATATTGAAATTCATCCCAATGTTTTAAAATTGCACACCTTATATATGACCAGATGTTTGATTTGTTGATGTGCCACATATTTGCCACTTATTTTTTAGGTGAAATTATGAATAAAATCTACAAGAAGGTCAAAACAACCTAGGAACAACAATAACAACATCAATATCTAGTCCTTTAGACTAAAAATACAATAATAACATTACATCAATGAGTGTAGCAATGGTTACCTTTGCTTATTTGGGTAAAGGTTTAGGGTCTAGGGTTCAGCAAAGGTAGCCACCTATTTGTAGATTTTATTCATAATGTTGCACTTCAAGAGGAAGTGGCAAATTTGTGGCACATTGAAAGGAATCAAAAGCAAATATTGGCATTTGGTCATTTACAAGGTATGCAACTTAAAACAATTGGGATGAATTTTAGTATGTTCTTATACCATGCACTAACCTAGCTTGTATATGTTGCAACGTGTTGTTTTACAAGCATCTAAAAATGAACTTAAACCAATTATTCATTAATCAAATCACCTTTCCTTTGCCCTAAACAACCAAATTAGGAAATGTAGCCATTGTCATGCTTGTTAATGTAATGTTACTACTTTATTTTTTAAGGTAGAGTATTAAATATTGATGTTGCTATTTATTTTTTTTAAACCACCTATTGTTTGATTATTTATAGAATGTTTCACCTCAAGAAGAAGTGGCACATTTGTGGTACAAAAAGGAATAAGAGGCAAATGTTGCCAATGCCATTTATAAGGTATGAAATTTCAAGAAATTAAGATTTGAACTTCAGTGTGTCCCCGCCTTACTACTGGAAGTGATCCCAATCACTAACCATTCCATTCAAATTTTGAATAGAATGCACTTATCCCACTATAGTGGTTTGGTAGTGGTTTTGGATGTTCTTAATGATTGGGGTCCTATGGCAAGGGACATGTCATTGCACAACCACCATGCATGCCCAAACCACTAGTTATAGGGAACCAATTTCTAAAATTTAAATCAGTGGAATAGTCAATTTGGCATTTCCATTCCCCCTTATTGTTATTTTTGTTTGATGTTTGGCATATTATTACTTTCACACTTTATTCCGTAGATTGATCTACACTATCATTTGTCATGGTAGGGTGCAATAAGCGCCATGTTCAATAATGAGTGGTGGGACTAATGATGATTGTATTTTAAAGATGACATTATTCATGATTGGAGGCCATTCCTATAAAATTATTCGATGCACCAAACTAATGTAACATGTGTTGCAAGGTGTTGTTAAGTATATGGAAATGAATGCAAATCTTATTGTTTTGACACAAGTGACATACAAATGATCCTAGGTGCATGTATGAAAAATTACCCCATACATATGTGGGATGCAAATGTTCATTACCTTTGGACTCCAAATGCCAATTGAGAAAGTTCAAGTATGTGTGTTGTTCATGGAAAGGTACAAGATCTCGTAGCTTTAAGGTGAATGCCATTAACATCTTTCATGGAATTGCAATTGTAGATGATGCAACCAAATTGTTCAATGGGAATTGTTAACTTATTACAAATTGTGCACAGTCACATGTACACATAACACTATAAAGTTATGAGTTCATAAGATTTGGAATTTCATCCCAAGATTCAATATATAGTGTTTTGTTGTGGGAAGTTATAAAACATCAAGTTACATGTTGTGATTGATAGGGGTTCAAAGGAGCAACACATGAGGTGGAGAAAGGGTGAAATGTGCAAATGCGAATGTTAGAGGTACCATTTGATTTGAAAGATCCATGTGCATGTTTGAACATGTTTTTAGCAAATTTTATGATACAGGGCTAGTGTATATGGCAAGTAGAATCTATGGCATTAAGACTAGGTGTAAGTGATTTGACTTTAATGATACAAATCCAAATGATGCACAACCCTCAAACCTTAATGAAATAAACTTGGTTTAAGTGACATAGACTTCAAATAAACTTAGTGAAATGTGTCTGATTGGCACAAACCCTAATGACATAAACACGAGTGACATATGTTAAGTGACACATGCGAGGTTTTATTAACATACACTGCAATGACATATAACATTAGTCAAACCCAAGTGAAAATATGAATTTGAGTGACATAGGTGAGTTAGATGGGCTTTATTTGCATAGGCCATAATGACATATTACATTAAGCCCAAATGTAGTAGGAAACCCATGTGGCATAGGCCTTAGTGGCATAGGCACCAACGATGTATTACATCGTAGTGACATAGGTTGAATGACGCGTGTTGCAGTGATATAGACCTATGTCCTAGTGCTAAAAGATGAGTGAAAGAATATTAATGATATAGACCTAAGTCCTAGTGATAGAGGTTGAATGACCTATGTTGTAACGATATAGGCCTATGTCGTAATGACGAAAGATGAGTAAAAAAGGACTTAATGATTTAGACTTAGGTCCTAGTGACAGAGGTTGAGTATTACATGTTTTAGTGTTATGGAACTTGCCTTTTCATATTGTACCTTTTCAATGTTGTAGATTGTTTTTGAGTATTCAAAGCTTGGTGTTTTGAATTGTGATGCATTTTTTAGGCCTGATGTTTCACCACGTACAAATGTGTGAAATCCAACTTTCATACTATCATGGAGGTTTTGAATGCGTGTGTTAGTGTAAATGCATTTGAAGATCAAGACATGTATGTTTGAACAACTTTCCAAACCATTGAAAATGGATGGGATTTAAATTTCTTTGTTAAATGTAGTTTATTTGACTTATATGGAAAATGTGGCTACAAGAAAATGTGGTAAAATAATTACCCATTTTTTTGGTTCAAAATTTTATCTTTGGATGAGGATATACAACATTGTTGTCATTTTTTAAAATTCTGATTTTGAAGGTGAAATGAACTATTTAGTTCCATTATGGGTACATGAAAGAGAATGTGCTTCAAAAAGATATGAAAACAAAAATCTTGCAAAGTTTTCAACCTTTTGTTAATTGCAAATGATTAAACATTGTTGTTTTCCCACATTTCTTGAGGTGCCAAGTTTTGTTCCTTTAAGTTTTGATGTAATTTTTAGGTTTGATTTGTCACCATGTACAAATGTATGTAGCCCAACATTGTTGTCGTTATGGGGGATGGCGTTGAATGCATGTTTCTGCATAAATGCATTAGTTCAAGATCAAGGTAGGTATGCTTGTGAGTAAACCATTGATATTTATGGATAGGATTCATGTATCTTTGTTTCAAGTAACGTGGTTGACTTACATGCAAACGTTCATTATTAGAGGATTCCAAATGCCAATAGAGAAAATGAACATATATGTAGGGAACCGATGGCTTTGGGATGCACACCATTAACCTACTTCATGAAGTTACAAGTATCATCCAATTTGGATGTTATATGTTGCAAATTATTCTTTTATTGTTGCAATCCCATAAATAATACAAAGTTGTTAAGACAAGAGGTGAATCTTCATTCCAAGTAACTGAGTATGACTTGTTTTGTTGTGGGAAATCATGAAACATCATTATCAAAAGATTGATAAGAGCTCAAAGGAGTTGTACATGAGGTGGAAGAATACGATAGGGATGTGTAAAAATCAAGAACATAAGTACCATCTTTCAAACTTTCATGTGCATGTTTTATGGTTTCAACAAACTTTAAAATACAATCATTATGGTAGATGATTTAGGCATAAACTAACACTGAGTCTAAGTGATGCAAGCCCTGGTGACAAGGAACATGTTCTAAACGACATAAAATTAAATGAAATAGGCCCAACTCACATACACCCTAGTGACATATAGAAGCTCTAATGACATTTACATCAAACTAAAATGACAATAACCTTGGTGATATTATAAACTTTAGTGACATGAGTTTTAGTGGCATATGTCATAGTGACATAGTACACCAAGTTCAAATTGAAACAAACCTTAATGACATAAGCCTTCATGGCATAGTGATTAATGACATATGACTCCTTAGTGACATAGGTCGTAGTGACAAACCCAAGTCCTAGTGAGTGACATAGGCCACTAATGATATTATGTGACATGTGTTGAATGACATAGGCCACCAATGACATAAATGTTGATAAAACTAGTTTTAATGGCATAGATCTTAATGATTGAATTAGTTGTAATGAGATAGGTTTTTGGGAAAAATGTGTTGGATTTTATAAGGGCTAATGTATATAAACCATGATTGAATGAGGAGAGGGAGGGGGAGGAGGAGGTGGTTCAAAGCAAAGGGGCTAAAAAAAATTAACCCCATTGCACCTTATTCCAAAAATGCATGTAAGTGACACATAACATCAAATTAATTCAAGTTATTAAGGTTTAATATGACTTGGTGATTTACATAGGCCAAGCAGTGATATAAAATCAATGACATAATGCTTGGTGACTAACTAAGGCAGATTGTTAGTTTAGTGAAGGTGGTGTATGGACCACCTTGCTATGTGAATGACCATGTTTGAGTGAAAATGAATAACGTGACATGTGCCATAGTGACCAATCTTGCTTGTGAATCAGATGTGAACATGTGCATGCATGGGGCAATGACTTGAATCTTAAGGAATAAGTTTTATGACTTAGTGACATGTAAGTTTTAACATGATATGAGTGACATTATAGTCTTTGATGATTGGGGTAGATTATCACACCTTTACCAAAGATAATGCATGGACCACCTAGCTATGCAAATGACCAAAATTATTCATGGGAAAAATGAAGTGACATGTGCCAAAATGACACAACTTTTAGGGATTCAAACTTTGTGAATTTTAATGTGATGCGTGATTATGATTAGAAACAAGAAAAATGGTAATTGGAAGATTTGGATTATGGTGAACTTTTATATAAATGACCTCCAAATCACTAATATATGTACTGACATGGAATACAATGATCAATCCCACCACCCAATTATAATGAGCCTAGCCACTAGTATTGCACCCTACAATGATGAATGTTAGTGTAAACTAAAATATAGAATTAAAGTGTGAAAGCAATATGTTAATTAAGCAAACTAGAATAATCATTAATAAAAGTTGTGATTAGTCATGCATGTAATATAATGTGCTACACACATTGAAATTTTCTAAAATCACTAACATGGTTAATCACTAAAAAATCACTATGGATCAATGACACGAAGATTAATGCACACATTCTAGAATATCATTTGATGCATTCACTAAAAAATATTAACACCCATTAGAACAATAGGTCAAGTAGTGACAAGAAAATCACTATGTAATCACCAAAACATAAATATATATTTCACTTAAGGACTAGAAGGGATAATCCATTCATCATTGTTTTGGGTATAGTACATGCCATTATAGTAGATTAATCCATTAAGATTCCACCAATTGTTGCCACACAACCTTGTTCATTGGCCAATTCCACTAAGTTGGACAAGATGTCACTATAATGTCACTATGGTGGAATTGGTCTAATCCGTTTGAAATGAGTGGATTGCCCAATGGCTAGGACCTTGTTTCCTAATAATGAGACATAAAAAATCCTTAAACAATTCAATTGAGTAAATCTTGGAGCTCTTCAATTTGGATAACAAAAGAGATCCCCCTTTTTTGGTGAAGATTAAAAGTAGCATGCCAAAGGATAATTATATGAAGTGGTAAGTAGTTGAACCCAATGAGATACTAAACAACTTATAGGAGGATGATTGTCCATCTTCTTTTTGAAAGTTCTAAACAACAATACATCTACATGAAGATGATTTCCATTCTTTGATAATCTACAACAACCAAACACCCTTGGATGTTTTTGTGCTTGGAATTTATGACTACAAACATCATGGGAATAAACCAACATTTGGCAATTGCACTTAAGATGGTTTATGAAAGATTCATCAACCTTTGAAAATCTAGAAAATTAATGGCAATTTTGCATACATGTTTGATTCTTACATGGAACTTCAATCTATTGTATCAACCACCTTGTACCTCCCATACTAATGTCCACAAATTGATGCATGATAGTATGGTTAGTAGCCCCATGCAGCTTGGACACTGTGGTCAAGAATGACATTCCCATGGTGGGCACTTTCATTACATTTGGCTTTCAAATGCAGTAGCATTTATAGTCAAACAAAAGTTTGGCTTTGTATAAATGGCCTATTAACCCAAATTGTTTACAAAAAAAAAGAAAAGTAAGATGTTTGAAAACTCAAGGAGGAACCAACAATTCATTTCATGTTTTCATCAGAAATTGTTGTTTGGAAGGTATTTCCATGTTGGCAAGCTTGATCTGGATGGGTGTTTGATGTTTGGATAATAGGATCAACTGGGACTGAGCATGGCATCACACGACACAAAGCTCGTTGGTGTTGGAGTTCAGTTCGAAATAATTCATTGTCAATGCACAATTGGTTTATGGCAGACCAACAAAGCTATTCCCACCATCCAAATATTGATGAATCAGAATAAATAAAATGATGGAAAAGATGTACAAAGAGGGTGAATTTTTTTTCACAAGGCAATTGATTATCAAGCTTTCAAGGTTTTTGAATAAAAGATGGGTACATGAACAACAAATACCTGAATTTCCAAATTGTGTTCATGGCATTGCCTTTCCATAGTCTTTGTCGCTTGCTATAGTAAAAAATGCACAGTATCCATAACAACAATAACAAACAATACAACATCATAAGCAAGTTGTATTTTCAATGCAAGATTTCTATTGAAAAACATGGTGATGATCCAAAGGATTATGGAAACAGTCTAAGGTTCAAGTCATGAACACTAATGAAATAGAGAGGATCATGTTATTTTACAATGATTTGTTGGTTTTCTGATGACAAAGATGAATATTGTTTCTCCAATGACTTCACATGCCTTCGTAAGTTATAAGTTTCAATTTGATCTATTGGCGATTCAACATTGTAGCTCCAGCCTGGCAAGCTCTCTTGCAAGGGATCTCCTCCCCTAAAAATTTCCCATGAATTTTTTCACTATTAAGCTCGGACACCCATAGACATTTGAACTTGATCCTCTACACTAGTTATTTTACCTAATTTGAATACATATGTAAAGATTTGACAATTATTTTCCCGCATTCATTTTCCTACCTCCCTTGACAGGAGGTGCTTGTAATCATTCATTTCATTTTAATCATCTCCTGAAAATGCCATCAACTTCTATTGTTTTGTTTGAGGTTGGGCAAAAACATAAAACTTAAAAAGATGAAAAAGAAAAATGGTTATGATATCTTGACATAAAGTCAAGGTTCAAGACTTTTGAACCTCCCACCATTTTCAACTATCTTATTTCCTTGAAATTCAATTGCATGAGGTTCATAGGTTCCAACCCCCCTTATCACATGAAGTTAGGTGGAAGTGTTACAAATCAATTCGACAAAAGGACGAAATATGACACACCTGTGTTGTGAAGTTGATAATGGGTTGGTGCCATTGCTACAAGTCAAAATTGATGATGGGTTTTTTAGTTTGTTTGCAATGATGGAGCCTCGCAACTGTCGTTTAATATTTTGGAGTGAAACATCATTTCTGGATCATATAAAGAGGTTTTGAATGTAGTTAGAAATTATGTATGTTGAATTTAAGATTCTATGATGTGAGTGAAAGTTTTAAAAATTAAATGGATGTTTTTCAAAAAGATATGTTCTAGAGATAGATTTCAGTTTTTTTTCTCCTTATATTCTTCTACACACATGAGGAAGTAAATCTTTGTTTTGCTTTCCATTATGAGGTTGCTCCCATGAGTCCCATGAGATTAACTATTGGTCTCTTACAATTTTATAAAATTTTCAACATTTTGACATATTGTAAGGTTTACCCAAGTTTCGAAAAAAAAAACGAGAATTATTTTCTTTTTTAGGTTTCTTTACATAGTCTAAAAAGGCTCCAAATGAATCCCTCTTACTTCGACAACATCTCACAAAGCTTCCAAGAAGGGAAGGGACCCATTTGGATTACTTAAACTCTTGAGCTGCTATTAATATATTGACCTTGCCAAGTGTTGTTGAATGGAGGAGATGACTTGCTTTTGCCATGCAACATCTTGTTGCATGGTCTCTTGCATCCTTAAAGTTCTTCTCTTCATGACCTTGCATTTCTTTTTTTGGTCATGCAACACACATCATCATATTTCAGGTGACATGATTTTTCTTCACCACATTATTGCAGCTCCAAGCGTTGGATTTCATTCTAGAAGCTCACAAGCTTGATGATGAATCTGAAGGACAAGAAACAAAAACAAAAGAACAAAATTCTAGAATGCATGATGAAGACCATTGTGATCTTTTACACTACATGAAAAACAAGAACACAAGTTTTAGAAGATAACAAAAACATCATCATCATCATCATCAACCCAAGATATCATGGAAGGAGAAGATTCAGCACAAGCTTACCCTTTGTTTCAATCTTTTGAGGTTCACCATTGAACGAGGAAGTATTGTCATTTGTTGTTCTAATAATGCAATCTTGTCCACAATTTGTTGTAAAAGGCTTGTTGATTTTGATTCAAAAGTCTCTACTAATTGATTCATTATGTAGTCGATGTTTGCACATTGTTGTGATGAAGAGGTAGCCGAAGACAATGACAAATTCGGATCATCAACTACTATGGTCTCTTGTTGTTGGACTAGCTTTGCTTTTTGTGGTGGTGGTAGTGGTGGTGCCACTGGTGTCATCAACATGCATGGTAGAAAAGAAGAAGAGAAAGATTGAGCACCTCCAGTAGCTTGCATACTTGTTTTGTTTTCTATAACATCCAATTGATTTGTTGTTGTCGATGTTGTTTCTATTTCTGGTTGCCTTTGTTGTTGCTTTTTTAGGGTTCCAGTGAGCTTCTCCACTTGGGCTTTGAAATCTTGTCTTGAAATTGGCTTGGGATTAACCTTAGGTGCAACTACACATGAACTTGATGTTGACAAAAATGGATCCAACATGATGTTATGATGATCTGTAAAACTAAGCTTTCCAAACCCTTTTTGAGTATCTATTGCAGCAACATCAATGCATGATGCTGTTGATGTTGTTGTTGGAGAACACCTTTCCAACCATTTTGCAACATAAGTTGAACAAGAGCTTAGATCTTCCACCATAGTTGTTGGAGGAATTGTTGTTGCAGCAACTTGAGAAGTCTTACTAGTCCCACTCGATGAATTGTTAGACACTTGTAGGTGGTTCCTTGTCATGGTGAAAGACTCATCAAGGTTTTGCAAAATCTCATTTAAGTTTTGAAGCTTGCCTAAAAGCCTAACAGTAGAAGGATCAATGGTTGTTGCACCAACATCTTTGCCACCACTAGGCTTCATTAAGAGAGGAGTAGCAGGTTTGATGCCACATTTTTGAATGAGTTCTTGAAGAGTGGTGAAGCAAGGGGTGATTTGTGGGATTGTTGTTGTTCCTGAGCTTGCCAGAGAATGCATACTCGGTTGTAGAGCCTCAGAACGGAAAGAATTTCCTTTGTCATATGCAAATCTGTTTAGTGAAACGCCACTTCCCGTGGAAGTCAAAGATAAAAGTCGTTGATCATTGTTGTTGTATGAAGCATTAGTGAAAGTGCTTGTGGAGGTTGTTGCAAGAGAATGCACATTCTTCGTCATTGTTGCTGCTAGCCATGATGGTGAAGAGTTTTGTGGAGCTACATCAGGTCCATTGCAATAACCTTCATGGGGACTATTCAACCTCTGCAACTTTAGGAAAGAGTCTTGCACCTCCTCAACAATCGGCAACAATTGCTTTTTGTTCTCATGATGATGACTAGGAGAACTTGGAAACGAAGAAGAATTGAATGGAAATGGAACAATTGTGGCTTGCAATTCCATACCCTACTACTATTCCTATAGTAAGTTCTTCCTCATCGCAAGTTTCGTTCGTTCCTTATACCAACAACCCCCATGCATGCTTACAAACAACAATAGGGTCTTGCAAGCACCTGGAAATCAACAAAATTTATCAAGGTCACATCTATTCTTGAAAATTTTCATCAAATATGTTTGTAATGGGTAAGTTGTATCACCTAACAAGTAAGGATACATTTGCACTCCACCAACATCAATTACAAGCCCCATCAAAATTTCTTGAAACTTTAGTTCCTTATACAAGCTACTTAATTTGAATGAACCACCATTAGTAAATCTTCCAGGTTCCGATGTAAAAACATTCCAATTTTTTTTATCACAATCACATACCCCCTAGAATAATGCTATGGAAATTTTTGTGATTATAAAAATCTCCATTTAATACAATGAGTATCCTATTTGGTTATTCAAATAAAGTGATGTGAATTCTATCAATAACACTTACAATGTTCTGCAATCCAATGATATTTTTCAAAAAATTTGTGATTGAATGCAACTAACTTGTGCTAGGAGTGTGAATATAAATACCAAATAATTTGTCATAGTTGGCAAGTGTTTTACATATCATGATTATATATTCCCAAATTATTGATGTTTCAACATTGTACAAATCTACCATTCACTCTAGAGGAATTCCATGTGCTAATATGTACAATACAATCTTCAACACCTTTGAATTTGATAAAGGAGCCCATATAAACATTTTAGCATGTGATTTTAAAAATGGGTGCAATTATTCCAAAAGAGTTTGAAAACCCAAAAATGTCATTCTATAAGCTTGCAAATATTTTCTATCCACATTTGTGGTGTAGTGTGCCAAACACCTCTTTCAACAATGTCAAAATTTAACCTTAACCACATTCTTTAAAGACATGTTTCCTTGTAATAAATAGAAAATAAGCAAAGGAAAAAAAAACCTTTCAACCAAAGAATGTTCTAAAGACAAAAAATGCTTGTGCCCTTTACATTGTGAAGGCTTTAAAAATTAAACATGAGAAACAAAACAAAAGACCAATAGTAAATGCACTATTGTGGTGATCCATTGTGTCAAATTTTTCAAAACAATTAAAAGAAATCCATAACTACATTGAAATTTGGGGCGTGTTTCAAGGCATGGGAAAGCTCACAAGTTCTTCCTAAAGAAAGAGAAAAACATAATTTTAAAATTTTACTTAAATTATTAAACCAATTACTTTTCAAATTAGTGGTCCAAATGATTGGGATATAAAAATTACAAAATCATCTTATAATCAAATTAACGCCCATGGGACTAAAATGAACCCAAAATGACCCCATGGTAAATAAAATGGGTGGTACAAGGGGGGGGGGGTGTAACTAAACTCTCCCCCACCACATTAATGGTTGTGGGCTACATAGCCAACAAATAACCCTCCCATGTGTGTGACCTAAGAGGAGGTATCTTAAACTTCATCATTCATCACCGTTCTGCTTTTATGACTTTAATTTACAACCAATAATGGTTTTGATTAAAACATAATAAACATGTACAATGAAAATACCTTCAACAATGGAATTATTTTGATCGTTGTGATTTCATTTTTGTTAATCAAAAAACGAATTCACCTTTGCATTAATCCATCATCCATGATTTTATTGAAAAATCACGCCCCAAAAAAAATAAAATTCAAGAATTCATTGAAATTATTTTCATGATTTTAAAATTATACAAATGCAAAATGAAAATTAAAAAAAACCAAATTTAACATTATAAAGATGCATTACATGTACACATGCACAAAATGTTAAAATACAAAAGAAAAAAAATAAAAATTTGGTTAAAACCTAACCCTAATACATATTTTGATATTAATAAAAATACACCATACAAAGCCAAAGTAACAAAATTCATTTCAAAAACATGCTTGACAAGTGTACGTGCACAAAAATTAACAAACATAAGTAAAAATTAAAAAAATATTTTTCTTTAAAATACTTAAGCTTAATACATGTATTTTTGAATTAATTTAAAAAATTATGTACACCATGCAAACACAAGATGAAAAAAATAAAACACAAAAATCATTTTACAAACATCCTTTATATGCACTCATGAACACAAAATAATAATAATAATAATAATTTAAAAATAATAATAATAAAATAATAAAAATAATACATACCTTTGTGAAAAATGTTTGGTAAAGCTCCAAGTGTTCCAAAGTTAATGATTTTGAACTTTGAAAACTTTGTAGTAGTATTGATGTTGCAATGTGTGTAAATTTTACAATAAAAAACAATGTTTTATCCTTTTTCTTATACATATTTTTATTGGGGCATAGTTGCATGTTGTACCTTAAGCCACTAGCTTCAATTGTGGAGCTCCATATAGCCACACCTTGGTGCTCGAGGAGAGGGCAAGGTGGAAGGTTGTTGTTGAAGCTCCCTCTTGACCTTTGAAGCAACACATGTGCCCGAGGTTATTGTATCTGTTTTCTCTCACACTATTTCAATCCTTTGTGAAATGGAATTCTCATTCAAAGTCTATTATCAACAATGATTCTCACCTACTTACAACCACTTTGAATTCCACAAATCCTTTGTGAAATGGAATTCTCATTATTCAAAAGTCTATTATTGGACAATGATTCTCACCTACTTCAACCACTTTGGATTCAACAACATTTCAGAATTCTGAAAATGTTCACAACAAACATGTCATCTGAAATCTAAACATGGACAACCATATGATAAATTCTGGAAAAAAAACAGCCCATAAACTAAGCTCCTTGATCATCTCATCAATGGAATTAAGAAACTCAAGAGTCCATCCTCGATCCTCTAGTCACTGGAATTAAGGAACTCAAGAGCCTACTCTACAAGGGAGTCGTCGTGCCTTTGACAATAGTAGAGGGTCATTGTTGTATAATATGTAAAGGAGTAGTTCCTTATACACAAAAGCTTGATTAGTGTTGAGATTGAATGAAAACTTGTTTATGACACAAGATGCATATGAAGCTGCTATACACAAGGGAGGAACAAACACATTACTGCGTAGGGTTTGAATATTCCCACCTTATTCTGGAGATATCTCCAATCAATTTGAAATGGAATGCTGGGGTTCGTATTCCTCTTCCTCCCAACAGCTTGCCCACACCACTGGAAAGTCATCAGGAGCTTCTGTTGCATCGACAAATTCTGATTCTTCAAACTCAATCAAGTGAATGACATCCCACAGGACTAGTTAGTGTCCAGGAGTTGACGCCTATCAAATTTGTGTGAATAGGAAAGCATGAAAGAAGAAGCACTGTGCAGAGACTCCTTGCATGAAAATCTAATGTGAGCTTTTCAAGAGACTGTCTTAGGAGAGCAATGACCAAAGGTCATGTCAACACTATGTGTTATTGTGTTCTCAAATATACAGCGAGAATAAAGATACAAAAGGAGGAATCTAAGCTAACAAGGTTCGTATGCGCGAATCGGTTACAGAGCATCGCACATTTTCCATCAACTCCAACAAGCAACGACGGCCCACGACGCCACAGTGCGCGAGAAAGAGAGAAAGAGAGAGAGAGAGAGAGAGAGGGCAGCAAACGACGTCAGAAACCGCCCTCAGCCGTGCACGCTACGAGCGTGCTTTGCACCCTCGAGACCCAACCAACCACCGGGTTCGCTTGGATTGAACCATTCCCCCAACATTCCAGATCTCAGCAGATCTCGACCTTGGGCAATCGGAACCGCTAGATCTCTGCTCAGGTGCGAGATCCACCCGGAGACAGATTAGGGTTTGCAGCAACGTATGCGCAACGAGGAGGCAGGGCGCACTGAAGAGAGAGAGAGAGAGAGAGAGAGTCGGGGGGGGGGCAAAAGGAAGAGATTGTTTTTGTGATGTGTGTTTGTGAGCAGTTTGATTGGCGTTTTTGGCGGAGTGTGAGATACGGAATTGGTAAGTAGGTGTTCGAGAGAGAGGTTGTGAAGATGCTGGAGGTTTTGGTTTAGGATTTGGAACAAGAATCGACAGAATTGGTGGAGTGGTGTGGGAGAATTGGTGGTGGTGGTGGGGGAAGTGGGAAGAAGCAGGAGGCCATGGCGAGGGAGGAGGTAGTACCACGCGGTGTACGTTGTCAGGTGGTGGTGATAGGCGATCGTGGAACGGGCAAGTCTAGTCTGATTATCGCTGTTGCCACCGACTCTTTCCCTGACAAAGCACCTCCTGTGTTGCCGCCCACTCGTCTACCCCATGATTTCTATCCGGATCGTGTACCGCTTACAATCGTCGACACTTCTTCCAGGTTAGCCGGTTGTATCCTTCTCCTTCTTCCTGCAGCTCGTATGTTGTTTCTGGGAGGAACTTCTCTAGGGAGGGGTTTTGACAGATCTGGAGAAAAAATAAAAACAAAGATTCTTTCTTCCCCCGAGGTTTGACAATATATGCACGAGTGTCCAACTAGAGGCCGCTCCAACATATGTCCCACAGGCAGCAGCTCAATTGCATCTATTGTATCATTTTGGGATTTTTCCTCTATGCAGGAATTTTTGCAAGGGCATTTGGGACAGGACAGTTTATTGATGATTTGAAGTGGTGGTTCTTGCCCAGGCAAGAAGACAAAATGAAGTTGGAGATGGAGGTCAAGAAGGCTGATGCTATAGTGCTGACTTATTCGTGTGATCGGGCACAAACACTTGATCGGCTTTCCACCTATTGGTTGCCTGAGCTTCGACGCTTAGAAGTGAGCTGCCTCTCTTCTCTGAGCTGCTCGATGCCATGGCCTCTGGTATATCTTAGGGGGAGACAGTCCAAGTTGCTGGTAAATTTTTTCTTTTGTTGTGTTTTGCTAATGCTCTATGTACCCCTTTGTAGATCAAAGTGCCAGTCATTGTTGTTGGATGCAAGTTAGATCTCCGCGATGATCAGCAACCAAGCTTAGAGCAAGTGATGGCGCCACTGATGCATGAATTTCGTGAAATTGAGACATGCATAGAGTGCTCAGCTCTTAAGCAAATTCAGGTATTCTTCAGTATCCAAATGTGCAGTATTACTTTGTCATTTTGAGTTTCTTTTTCTTCTTCTGTAAGTAGTGTTTTGGAGTTCTGAAAAGGTGGGCCCTTTTCAACAGGAAATGTGCTGTGAATGCTCTCTTTTAATGTAGGTCTGCATTGGTTTGTGGTTCAGAACTCAGAAAGTTAAGCAACAATAACCTGCTGCTGCAGATTGCTGAGGTGTTTTACTATGCACAAAAAGCCGTACTACACCCCACAGCTCCCCTCTTTGATCAAGAAACTCAAACATTAAAGCCACGCTGTGTTCGAGCTCTCAAGCGGATCTTTATACTTTGTGACCAAGATAAAGATGGAGCTCTCAGTGACACAGAGCTCAACGACTTTCAGGTATCAAAATCTGCCAGGCATGTTGCCTTTCTACCCAAGAATGGTATTTGTGAGTACAGGAACTGACTTTCAGGTGTGGTTTTAGGGTTAGGGTTTGTGGCTTTGCTTCTAGAGCTAATGTGAGTTGAGATCTAGATGCTTGTTAAATATATTTCCAGTGGCCTTATGTTGGTGGAGCAGGTCAAATGTTTCAATGCCCCTTTGCAGCCAGCTGAAGTAGTGGGGGTAAAGAAGGTGGTATCTGAGAAAATTCCAGAGGGAGTGAATGGCAATGGGCTCACATTGACTGGCTTTCTTTTCCTCCATGCCTTATTTATAGAGCGAGGTCGCTTAGAAACCACATGGACAGTCCTTCGAAAGTTTGGGTATGATGATGAAATTAAGCTGCGTGATGAGCTATTGTTGAATCCTTCTTTCAAGCGAGCTCCTGATCAGGTGAACCTATAGCAATTGATGAAAGATGTCTCATAAAAAATACATATGTAGGGCTTATTTTGAATTAGATTCAATTTTCATGTGTTTACTGAGAAGGTGTGCCTGAGGATAACAAGCAATTTCTTGACAAGAAATGTCAGGAAGAAGCTCGACAGATCATGCTTGAGGCTGTACTTTGCAAGAATGATGTGTTGACCCATTCCTTAGACAGGACAACTAAACATACTCAATGACTGAGAGAATATTTGGAATACACAAGTTAGGTTGTGGATGACTCTGAAGCAACTTTTTTGTGTGAAGTACCTTTGTTGGTGTTATTTCTTTCATTACCCCAATGCATGCCCTGGCCCTCAAGTCCTCCATTTCCTGCCTAACACAGGCTCTTTGTGTGCAGAGTGTTGAGCTGACAGAGAAGGCCATTGGTTTCTTGAAAGCGGTTATTACGACCGCTGATTTAGATGGGGTAAAGATGAACCAACTTGCTGAATGCTAAACCTAATCATTTTTCTCTCCACTAGTCAACATTTTTACAGCAGCTAAAGTAGCATGAGCAGTGTTCAGGGTAGCTAAGTGAATCTGTGCTGTCATGGAGATGTGGCTTGAGAATCTTGCAGTTTAATTAGAGGTGGCTTGTCTGAATTATGAGATCTGTGATTTTAGGATGGTGTACTGCGTAGTCAAGACTTGGATGAGATTTTCTCAACAGCTCCATCCAGGTAAATGCCACTGAGTGTACCTGAGGTTTTTCTTTTTTTCTTTTTTTCCCCTGCTGAGCTTACCTGTCCTTGTACCATTAATTCTGCATATACATGCATACATGGTTGGAGAAGACTTGTCTTGTATGGAAGGGATCCATTTGGTGCAGTGAACCCCCTACGGCATAGTAATGAACTGATCTGTCTTCTAGGTGGTTGATGGTCAAGCTGATTTGGCACATCTAGGAAGGTCCTGCAATCTCACTCTCCTGCTGAGTTGCATGCCCACTTTCCCATCTACTATGTGTGCCTGTAAAGGTAGTATTTGGGAAATGTGTAAGTTGTAGGTGTTTTAGCCATCAGTAGGTGTGGTTGCAGTCTCAGGATATGCTAGCTGGATCAACCTCTTAGTATGTTGTGAATTATTCGTAGTTGTGCAGTAGATTCGTTAGGCTGATGAAAGTGGTTGGATCAAAGATGCAAGTCTTTTGACTGTGAACAAACAATCACATTATGTCAGGTGAATTCTGTAAGTCCTGCTCCCAAACAGATTGGAGAAACATTTGTTCATGGAATAAACTTCAACACAGTCTGGAGTGGAACAGGCAGAAAGATGATTAGTTGTGGTGTGATGGCAGCCCCTTGGAGGATCCAATCTATGGAAATGCTGTTGAGACAAATGCAGCTGGTGGAATCACTTTCGATGGGTTCTTGTCTCTGGTAAATCATTTTATTGGCTATAATTGCAGGCCCTATGCTGGCATGCCTTTAGGAGAAACTGTGCCTAGTTATCACGGAATTATGCTGCCAGTGAAGCTGGTCTTGTGTCCATTCTGATGTGTATAGAGTGGTCGTTGATTTTTTGACTAGAAGAACTAATCATCTAATGTGGTTTGCTGTGGGCATGAGGGCTGTTTTTGCTGGCCTGGTCTAACCTGATCAGTGTGTGGGGTGGCTGTCAGTGGGCATTTATGACTTTGCTGGAGCCACAGAAGAGCTTGTCATACCTAATCTATCTTGCATATCCAGAAGACCCATCATCAGCTTTTCGGATCACAAAGCAAAGACGGCAGGATCAAAAAAGGCAACATTCACAGCGTGCTGCATTTCAGTGCTTTGTCTTTGGCCCAACTGGCACTGGCAAATCTGCCCTGTTGAATGCTCTAATTGGCAGGTATGCTAACTTTCAATGAACAGCCTTTAGTGCTAGCAGTTTCAATTTCTCCAGTTATTGTATGACAAATTCTCCTCATCAGGAGTATACTCCATCTGGATTTTGTTTGAGCTGATTATCTTATCGCTGCCTTGGGCTGTGCATTAGGCTTGGATACTTGCTTGTACAGTGGCAAGCTAAAATGAAATGGAGCTTGCCCTCACAAGCTTTTTGCAGCTTGAATGAGGGTGGTATTGACTTTTTTATTAGTTTTGTCTCTTGAGTGCTAGTAAACATCAAAACTGAGTCTTTCCATTGCTTCCAGAAATGCAATAGAAAGTTATCACACAAAATTTGCATAATTATTCCCCCTAAGTTTTTGGTTGATTATTATGTACTAATCTACGCCCACCATCAGGAGCTGACAAAGTCAGTATGTACTTCCAGCAGCTAGTTGCTGTTATTCATGCTGAAGGGGATGGTCTGACACTCTGTGAGTGGCACGCATGAGCTGATGACCACATTCATTGTTGGCATGTTAGTTTTGAGACCATGACAATTAAAGTGTTACCATCAAAGTGTTACTGTGGAGTTTTTCTCTGCTATCTCATAGATATGTTATGGTCTTGGGCTGTTCTCAAAGTTTTACCTTGGCTGCTACACAGCACACAGAAACCATGCTTGGGTGGAGTTCTCAATATTCAGATGGCCTCTATGACCCAACTATAATATTTGGTAGTTGACAGAGATTCCTTCAGGTTTTGTATATGAAATTATCAGTGTATTCCACACTAAATTTCACTAACCAACTGTGGCTGGCTGTTTCAAGTTGATCATTGCCCTGCTTATTTCTGAACATGATCATGATCACAGGCCTTTTAACGAAGCATATGAGCACACAGAGGGTGATACCTATTCCACAAACATGGTGGAACTAGATGGGGTATGTGTACATGTGGTCAGCAGTTGTGAAAATCATGACTTGTTTGGGATATAATAGATCATGAAGATGGTGGTCAGGGTCTGCATTTAGGGCCCTATTGATGTTGATGATGAATAATGCTGAGGCTCCCTGTCATAAAAGTGGAAGCAACACATGTAGAAAGATCTCAGTTAGTGGGTTTGCTGCATGTTAAACAGTATTTGAGTAATGCTAGACTCAATGTAACTGGAATTGCATTTTTTTTTGGGGAAGTAAATTTGAGGAATGTATTCTGTTATCCCATGGAAGTTTCTGGTTACTGACTTCTGTTGCGTAGACTTTTTACTGCTCCTTAGAGTTCTCTTGTTCATGCACATGTCTGGGCTTTTGCTTTGGAATTTGTAGGTGAAGAAAGCTTTGATCATGCGGGAAATTGATGAGGAATCTGTGTCAAACTTTCTGGAGAAGGGGAATGCTTTAGCTGCATGTGATGTTGCAGCCTTTGTGTATGATATGTAAGTTGCATCTGAAGCCTGCTCAGCTAGAGCAGAATTGTTTACAAAGGTCAGAAGATCCATGTTATGAGATCAGTTGTTATGCACTTGAAATTTTCATAACCTGTTCCAATAATAGGTGTGGTGGGGTGCATGGCATGGCAGTTCAGATGCTGTATCATGGAAGCGTGCTGTAGAATTATTGGTGCAGGTGGCAGCTCATGGTGAAACCAATGGGTTTGAGGTGCCTTGTTTGCTCATAGCTGCCAAAGATGACCTTGAGCCTGATCCTGCCATCATCCAAAGTTCTGCTCAGGTACCTATTCCTTTCATCCAATGGCTCTTCATTGGTCTGTAGTTGGCTTTATTGGCTGTAAGAAGAACACTATATACTGGTGCCTTGAAATTTTCACTTGTCTTGTGTCACTATCTATGCACAAAGAAGGCTAGTCACAAGAAGTCCCTGCACCAACCTGTAAAGCACTATGCCCCCTGGAGCTGTACACTTCTGTTCTCTGACATGCCATTCACCTGTAGATTGTTTAAGCCAACACTTCTGTGTGACTATCATTGTTCACTTTCCATCCAAAGGTCCCAATAGTTGGCATTGCAGTTGGGTTTCTTTGCTGTCATGGGTTTGGATAAATTGTGACTATCATTGTTCACTTTCCATCCAAAGGTTCCAATAGTTGGCATTGCAATTGGGTTTCTTTGCTGGCATGGGTTTGGATATTTATTGGTTTGCCCTTGAGCTATGCAAAGAAGTTACTTGACTGAGGACACTCTGAGGATATTCTTGGTTAGAACCATGCCATGTTGTTATGTCCAAGACCCCTGGAGTTTGATATTGTGTATATCTTCGTTATTTTTTATATCTCTACCCAGCGAATGTTTGTTTGATTCTTTGGGCAGGTTTGTGCTGAAATGGGAGTGGAAGCCCCTGTCCCAGTGAGTATGAAACTTGGGGATCTTGGCAACCTGTTTCGTCGGATTGTCAATGCTGCTCAACGACCGCATATGAGTATTCCTGAGACCAAGCTGGGACGACAGAACAAGATTAACCGTCTTTTCCTTCAACGCTCAATCACAGCTGCTGCTGGTAAATCTGGAACCCTTTACTTTCCAAGCAAGGACTCTCCCATTAATATGATTTGACTACTCTCAGCCAAGTTACTGCTGGTAAAGCTGAGATGCCATTTGTCTCAGCCAAGGATCCTATCCCTACCCTCAATTTATGAATGAGCTTCAGAGCTTTCCATTCTTGGATATGAGAGATAGAGATGTCTGACTGGTCTGAGTTGTTTGTTGTCTACAGTGGGAGCAACCTTGGTGGTGGCAGCCATAACCTTTTATCGAGTGTATTATGCAAGGAAACATCTGTCTGGTAGCTAGGGTGCCTTTCCATCATACATCAGCTTATCTGATGAATATTGTTGCAAGGACCAATGCTGGCAGAATCTCTTCTCAAGCAGTGCTCTATGGTTGGAGACAAGAAGAATTCAATCTCATCTTCCATCTCTATATCTAGAACTGTTGTGAAATTTGACTTGAATCCCGTTCTGTTAAATTGTCACAAGCTTGAGTGGCATTAGTTAATTTTTAATGCAAGGCAGTAAACAGCCCCGGTTCAATATAGGAAGAAAGTCCTTGCAGCAACAGAATGACAAAATATGAAGTCATTGACCAATTTCTGTGAGTTTAAACCAGAAAATTGAATGTTTGTTGAGGAAGATGTGTTCTTGAAGAGGTTTAGAATTTCTTGTTCCCATCTTTTTGTCATTTTTCTGTAATGGGAATTCTACTGATGTTCTTTTCAACTTACTCTTGGCCTTTCTTCCATGCAAGTCATGGACAAAACTGTTGCTTTTACTTTCTGGTCTATGAAGTGCTACTCCTCTTTTTGTTTTACATGGGATGGAATTTTTTCATATGCTTGTTTTTTCCAGAAGCCCTGACGAGTGGAGGACCATGAGCTTCTCTCAGCCACTGAGGTAAGCTATGTGTAAGCTGTGCTTGCTAGTCACCACAAACTACTAGGCTTTCCAGTGAAAAGAAATAATCCTTACATTTTTTTTCCCCCATGCTGACTAATAGAAACTATCCTTGATGCAGATCCAGTGATAAAGAGTTCTTGGATTTTGCTACCTCTGTTTATCCTCTGAAGGATGAAGGCTTCAGAAGACAACTCAAGTGGTAGGGGGGTGTAAAAGTGGTGGTGACGACTTTGTCTGCAGTGTTGTTATTCTTGCATTGAGCAAATCTTTTGGAAGATTACTTGATGAAATTATAGCGGTAATGATGGTGAACTATCTAATCGTGTGAAAAAGTGCAGAATTGAGACTTGCATCTGAGAACAGGAGAGAACAGGAAAGATATTGAACAGGAAAGCCCTTGTCATGTAAGTACTACATCCACATGATAATCTCATGACTGATAGATGATTTGCATTTTTTTTTGTGGATTGCAGCTTGTTGGACAATTCAGAATTAAAAAAAAGGAGGAGCAGCAATTTCAACAAGAAAATGACTTCAAATACACTTGCTGTTGTTTTTGTTGTTGTCAGATTGTTGTTGTTTGTCAGCTCAGAATTTTGGAAGATCTTCTAGTGTCTTTGCTAGGTATTTGTTTCTTCATGAACTTTATGCACAAACAGCAAGCAAGTTGTAGTGGAGTTGATGAAGCTTTTGTAGTTCACTCCACTCTGTTTTTCTCTGCTTTTGAAGAACTGGAGAGTTGCAGCTTTTAGCCATTGCATCAATATTGCATTTGAGCTTCACTTTGTTCACAGTGTTCTGGCACAGCAGTCAGTGAGTGGGTGGATAGGTGTGTGGAGTAAAGGGCAGACCGAAAGCAACATCATGATCAGGGAGAAACCAAAGTGGTTGCAGCATGATGGGGTCCAGATCTTGTCTCCAGATGTTCAGTGAAATGGGTAGTAGTGCTTTGTGACTGCAGATAGTGATCACATGGTATGAATTCATCTCCATTTTTTTGTTTTCTAGTAGCTCTATTTTATAAATTGCTTCTGTCCTGCATTCATGTTCTTACCTGCACAAATAAAATAATGAGAGGGATACCTTACCTTCTTTTGCATGTACGAGTCCTCTAGTCTATTTTTGAAGTGCTGGAAGCTTATGATGACACTTGCAAGTAGATTGGAAGTGGGAGAATCAACAATTTGAAGAGTGCAACTGCTGACATGACTGAATTCCTTTAGGAGTGCCCAGTGGAGTGTAGTTTGTAAGCATTGCATTAAGCTATCAAATTGCAAACCTTCTTCCATTTTCCTTGCTTTTGGTCAAAAGTCTGACATGTGTCAAATGCGGTGTACTACTCATGGGCATTTCACTTGAGTCTGTAGCACCTTAATGCTAGAAGTAGATTGCACCTTATGGACAAAAAAACTGATATTTATGTAATATAAAATGCTTAGGGCATCTTCACTGACAGCAGTGAAATGGCCAGTAAACTACATGTTGGATGAAGCATAGTAGTCAGTAGTGAATGATTTATTATCTCACCTATTTCAAAGATTTACTCCATTGTTGTACACCTCATTTTATTTCATATCATGTGCAATTTTCTCCTAATTTTTTTCTTTCAAATATTTAGCAGAGGACAAATGGGTATTATATACACGAAGAGAAGGAGTTAATCTGAAGTGCAATTATGTTGAAAAATGAAGTAAGATGAATGTAATTGTCATGGCATGGGACCTTGTGTATTTTACACCTTTATTGGCTTTGACTCTAATGGAGAGATTATGGAACAAAGTTTGTTTTTATTTGGTCACATTTTAACTGTCATTGGTTTGAATCACTATTCGGTGAGTATGTGATTTTGTTTATAATTTCCAGGTATATGTATTTTGTATATTTCAGAACTGGAGAATGCCCAGTTCTGGGTTTTTGAAAAACAAATCAGGATCAAAGAATTGCTGGATCTGATCTTTTTTTAGAAAACCTCAAAGGATTGATGGGTTTGAATGAAAGAACTGGTAAAGAATTGGTGATTTTGTGAGCAGTTATGTGACTATTTCAAAAAAAATAGAACCATAGTAGGGCTGTTCTGAGAATTCAAGTCCAATCCTCAACTCCCAATGCTTGTCCCTCTCCTCGTGCTGGATCCTGTTTCAAGAACAACACTGAATGTTTCAATTCTGAGGTCTGGATTTTGTTTCAAGAACAAAAAGAAAAAGACACTCTCTATGTCTGACAATTGCTTCCAGTTGCACCTGTGTCTGAAACATATGCTTGAATGATTTCATTGATGAGGTTCCAGTATTTTGCAGGATCCTTTCGACTTTCTCTGGCATCTAACTCAGAATTGATGTTGTATTAGGATTATGCTTCATAGTGGCTTCTAGAAAGCGCTGCCTTTCCTGGATGCCCAGCTTTTTAGGAGCTGAGTCTTTTTCAAGTTGGCCCCCTCGAGGATTCTACAAGTAAGCATGTCCCTTTGGCTCAAATCAGGTGGTTGGTGGAGAATTCATGAAATTGAGATCCCAGGATATGTCATTGAAAAGAGGAAGAGAAGGCTGAGAAAAAAGCTTGCAAGAAAGAGGCAAAGATTCAAGACACTTCAGAGAAAAACAGTTCAGCAGGCTGCCCAAATTTAGCATTGTAAATTTAGAAAATACGGGTTTAGGACTTGGATATTTTCCTTCTGGGTTTGAGAAAGGGAGACTTTAATCAGCTTTTCTCACAATCAACATGTCTTATTTTGTTGAGGTACCTGAGCTCTCCTTGAAGATGTATTTAGTTGAAATTCTTATTTGAATTCACATGACTGTGGGTATAGATTGACCTCTCTCATGTTTTGTACATGTAATTTTATAGTCCTTCTACTGCAATTGTTTAAAGACCTTGTTGAAAATTTTCAGAAGGTGGATGTGAGACATGACTTCCCATGGATGCAGCTGGAGAATGACCCAAGATATGGAAGGAGCAGCAGAGGAGCGCTACAACTTATGTTATGTAGCATCCCTGAAAACTTGTGCATCACTTCCATGCTCTCTGTAAGTGATCAGTTGCAGTTGGAGTTATGGAGTAAGGAATCTAGCAAAACATGTTGGGGCTTCTTGTTTCCCATGGATCTATCAAAAGTGAGATAGAATTGTATTTTGATGTGTGAAGCAAGAAAAAGGTTGTTGAGAGGTGGGATTGAATTGTGTGTGACTTTTGCCATGCTAGCTTGGGTTTAGGGTTTAGGATTTAGCATACAATACCCAATGGTAGTTCAGATTGAAACCCTTCTGAATTTTACAAACAACATTTTGAGGCCAAGAAGGGAGTACAAAGGATCATCCCAACGTTGTTCCTATTCATCTTTTGTCAAGTTGCAATGTTGATTGCCTAGGTTGAGAGCTTGCGATGTTAAATCATGATTGTGCTTGCACGAACCTTATTTGCTAGTTGTGACTAGTCCTATTGAAACATAATATTTCATAGTTGCTTGTATGATTTGGAAATGAATTTATATTATGTGAGAAAGATGAAAGCAAGCTTGTATGTGAACTTGTGAGTGTGTGGCTGTAAATATGAAACAATATGATGTGGCTACTTATGTGAGGTCCTAGCATGATGTTGGGAGGATGGTGGCATGGCAATAAAGTAGCACAAAATCTTCAAAAAAATCTAGATTTACATTTGAAATTCCAAGGGTATGTACCCCAAAGAGGTGCCTTAACTCAATGTTTTCCTAGCATCTATATTCAAGTTCCTTGTTCCAATATTCAATATTTGTAAACTTACTAAAGTTTCTTTTTTCTTTAGGATTCCCTCTACTCCTTTGCCCTTTCCTTCACCAAAAATCTTGAGACCTTCTCCAACATCGCCAATTATTTTCAATTTTCTAGAACTTCTAATGTAGGTGCAAGAGTGTGTCTATCACATGTCCATGTCGAAGTGTTGTGAATGAATTGACTCCATGGAAATCTTCAATAGCAACAATCTCCAACTATACCCAAATGAAGCACTCTTGTATGAACATCATACTTATATCCTTTGATTTCTTGAAAGTACATGTAAATAGAAACAAGTCAATGAATCAATAACAAAGATTAGCAACTTGAAACTAACATGCAAATTCAATTCAATGGAATCCAAGTTGAAGCACATAGATTAAAACAATGATGAAACATGCATTTCATTTCTTGATTATTGTATCAATGATTGAAATTGGAAACAAAACTTGAAAAATCAATTACAAGTATGCAAGCAATATGTTCTCTAGAAACAAAATAGATTCATACCTCTTTATAAACAAACCATGATTGACAATTTGAAATAATAACATACACCCTAGGTAATTGTAAGTTACAATATGCTTAAATGTATGTTGTAGGGTCATTTTTTCAAGATTACTAATGATTAAAGTAGTCCCCAATGTTATTTGTTTTGCAATATTCTAAAATGGCACTCATTTTTTTAAAAAAAAATAATTTTATTTCAATAAAAATTTGCTAAATCACATTCAATTTTTTTGTGACCACATGAAGTATTTCATAAAATCACAACATTCATTGCCATAATATTTATGAATCTTGTAAATGGACTTTATAACATTTATTGTTGAGAATCATTTGGATATATTTTTGTTTTCCAAATTGCTATGGTTGATTAGGTAGCTAAAACAATGATTTAAAATTTCATTTCAACAAAGAAAATAACAATGTAAAGCCCTAAAATTGCAAGATTTTAAAAAGTCCTTTTGGGGAACATCTTTATTATTTTTGTTGTTCCTTCGCATTTCATTAAGTTTTATATTGTGTAAGGATGTAATTTTGCTTGAAAAATAATAATTATGTGACTTAATTATCATGGGAAAAAGATGTTGTCAACAAAAGAAAAAAAAATTGGTGTGAAAATTTGGTGAAAATGAACTCCTTGTAACAAAAAGAAACGAGGAAAAGAAATCACACGCCAATTATGCAAGTGAACTACTCAAATTACATCTTCCATGAAATTATTACATTATGATATGCTCAAACAAAGGTGAACAAATTGATTGAACTACAAAATTACTATTCAATCAAGACTATGGGTGATCAAGGATTAGAAAATTCTAGTCTCATTCTCTCAAGCTCAACTGGTCCCTTCGAAGGCAAACACACAAAAAACTGAAACAAGTATTCCCATCCCTGATGAACACAATTCTATAGTAGATTCTAGACAAAAACCCATTACACATGATTCGAATATCCACATAACAATACACAATGCGATAACTTAAACATGAAATAATTTTCTCCCCTTGTTTGGACATTGTTATCCCCACATACTCAGGGAGATTCCATTTTTTGACAATTTGTTAGAGTGTTACAAAGATGGAACAATGTCTTGTATTCCCATTAGTTATTTCCTAAGATTGGACTTCTTCCAAAACAACAGTTTCAACCTTGGAGCTCCCAATTACATGGGTATTTTTTCTCTTAACAATACAAACACACACACAAAAATGGAAAGCTATAACATTAATAACCCCACACTTTACGATAGGGACTCCTTTTGAAACCCTAACCCTTAGAGCTAGTCATCATATCTTTGAATCAATCCCTACATTCTACTACTCAACCCACACTTCCTTTGTTGAAACACATGTGTAGCAAAGATCAAATGTTTCTACAAAGAAATATAGGTGCACAAATGAAGCAATCTTCCTCCTCTTCCACTTCTAAAAAAACACCAAACACTAAAAGTTTTTCTAAGGTTCTTAAAATCACTCTACCAAAAATGAAAAAAATGTGGTACTTAGCTATGTCACACATGTTAACCACTCCTCCATATAATGTTGATTCCCTAGAGTTGCACACATAAAACCAATGAAACTACACCCATTTTCACATAACAAGAAGAATGCACCTCCAAGTTCCAATGTTAAGCACCACAAAAACACAAAATCCAACTATTATACATAAATAACAATAAACAAAACCAAACACAAGAAAAAAAAAA
>Ga0116229_10001512_pt1 | contig 36655 bp, 28 predicted proteins | sample S1TSphgellanicum_3_FD_87313 | JGI IMG/M metagenome (GOLD analysis project Ga0116229, IMG submission 87313) | Host-associated microbial communities from peat moss isolated from Minnesota, USA - S1T2_Fc - Sphagnum magellanicum MG | ecosystem: Host-associated > Plants > Peat moss > Unclassified...
CGCGGCCAGGAGTAGCGCATGCCGCGACCGAACCCGACGGCGACGGCTGCTGCAGTGCTGGGACTCCTGAGCGCCTGCACCATGGAGCCGCGCTACCATGCTCCACCGCTGCCGGTGGCGCCGCAATGGCCGATTCCGGCGACCAGCGCGGAACCCGCGACCAGCGCCCAGCCCGCAGCCAGCGCCGAGCCCGCGGCCAGCGCCGACCCCGCGGCAAGCCTGGCGGCGTGGGATATTGGCTGGCGCGATTTCTTTGCCGATGCGCGCCTGCAGCAGCTCATCGCGCTGGCGCTGGCCAATAACCGTGACCTGCGGGTGGCGGTACTCAATATCCAGCTGGCGCGGGCGCAATACCGGGTGCAGCGCGCGGCACTGCTGCCGGCCATCGATGCCAGCGGCAGCTACACCAAGGAGAAGCTGCCCGCGGTCGAGACCGGGCTGCCGTATTCCGTGACCGAGTCCTATTGGCAGGCCGGCGTGGGTGTGTCGTCGTTCGAGCTGGATTTATTCGGCCGGGTACGCAGTCTCACGCATGCGGCGCTGGAGCAGTACCTGGCGCAGGAGCAGGCGCGCCGCAGCGCGCAGCTGAGCCTGATCGCGCAGATCGTCAACGCGTACCTGACGCTGGCGTCCGATCGCGAGCTGCAGCGATTGGCACAGGAGACGGTGAAGAGCCAGGAAGTTTCGTTCGAACTGACGCAGAAGCGCCACGCCATTGGCGCGGTCTCCGCGCTCGATGTGGCGCAGGCGCAGACCACCGTTGCCTCGGCGCGCGCCGACGCCGCGCGCTACGATGGCAACATTGCGCAGGATATCGACACGCTGACGCTGCTGGTCGGGGCACCGGTGGATGCCGCGCTGCTGCCGCAGGACTTCACTGCCGACACCATGGGCGTTGCCGCGCTGCCGCCGGGGATGCCGTCGACCGTGCTGCTGCGCCGTCCCGACGTGCTGCAGGCCGAACACCTGCTGCGTTCGGCCAGCGCGGATATCGGCGCCGCACGGGCTGCGTTCTTTCCTACGATCAGCCTGACCGGCACCCTCGGCTCGGTCAGCCCGGAACTGTCCGGGCTGTTCAAGTCCGGCACCGGCAGCTGGACCTTCCTGCCGCAGGCAACGCTGCCGCTGTTTCACGGCGGTGAACTGGTCGGCAACCTGTCGGTCGCGCGCACCAACCGTGACATCGCGCTGGCGCAGTACGAGAAGGCCATCCAGTCCGGCTTTCGCGAAGTGGCGGATGCGCTGGCCCTGACGCTGACGCTCGAGCGCCAGCGTCAGGCGCAGGAGGCGCTGGTGGCTGCATCGAAGAGCTCCTATGACCTGTCGCAGCAGCGCTATAAGACCGGCACCGACAGCTACCTGTCGGTACTGGACTCGCAGCGCAGCTACTACGCTGCCCAGCAGGGACTGATCGCGACCCGGCTGGCACAGCAGGACAATCGTGTGACGCTGTACAAGGCGCTCGGCGGCGGCTGGCAGGAGCACAGCCCTGGCACTGCCGGCAGCACTGGTGCCGTCGCCAACCCTGCGACGCTCGCGCATGACTAATGCCAGGGTGAGGAGCGCTGCAGTCGAGCGTCCTGCCCTGGCGGTCCATGCTGCGCGCCAGCGAGAGCGCATCCTCGAGGCTGCGGAGAAGAGCTTCATCGAGAGCGGCTTCCATGCCGCCAGCATGGCGCATATCGCGCTGACGGCCGACATGAGTGCCGGACTCATCTATCGCTACTTCGACAGCAAGGCGATGATCGTCAAGGCCATCATCGAGCGGCACCTGGAGACCGATTGCGCACGCGCTGGCGATTGGGTGAATTCGCCGCAGGAGATCTGCGATGCGATGCTCGACCTGTTCGAGTGCTGGCAGCGCGGCGATGATCCGAAGACCAACGCCGGGTTGTTCCTCGACCTGACCGCGGAGTGCACGCGCGACCCGGACATCGCGCGCGTGGTGCGCGACAAGGACCGGTTCGTGGGTGACGAGCTGGCGCAGGTGGTGCGCCGCATCGCCCGCACGCGCGGCGTCACGCTCAAGCCGGCCGAAGCGCGCGAGCGTGGCGAGCTGCTGCGCTGCCTGATGGAAGGGCTCGCCTGCCGCGTAGTGCGCGATCCCAAACTGAGGCGCAGGACCCTGAAGCCGATGCTGCAGCGACTGGTCGCGGTACTGCTGGCCTGATGGCGGGGCCCACCCAAGCGCCGATTACCGAGGCGCCAATCGCTCAAGCTCCGATCTCTCAAGCTCCGATCTCTCAAGCTCCGATCGCCGCCGCCCTGGTCGCCTGGCATGCGCGGCACGGGCGCCACGACCTGCCCTGGCAGCGCGACCGCAGCGCCTACCGCGTGTGGGTGTCGGAGATCATGCTGCAGCAGACGCAGGTCGCCACCGTGATCGGCTATTACCAGCGATTCATGCAGCGCTTTCCGGACCTGGCGACACTCGCTGCCGCACCCATCGACGAGGTGCTGCACCTGTGGTCGGGGCTCGGGTATTACTCGCGCGCGCGCAACCTGCACCGCAGCGCGCAGCAGGTGGTGCGCGAGCACCGCGGTGAATTGCCGGGCGAGATCGATGCGCTCGCGCAGTTGCCCGGCATCGGCCGATCCACGGCCGCGGCGATCGTCGCGCTGGCGTTCGGCCGGCGCGCGTGCATCCTGGACGGCAATGTCAAGCGCGTGCTGGCGCGCTATTTCGCCATCGATGGGCCCTTGGGCCAGAGCGGCACCGAGCGGGAACTATGGCTGCGGGCGGAGCAATGCACCCCGCACGCCGACGTCGGCATCTACACCCAGGCGATCATGGATTTCGGCGCCACGCTGTGCACGCGCCGCGATCCGCTGTGCATGCAGTGTCCGTTGCGGCAGGATTGCGCGGCGCTGCGTGACGGCCGGGTGCACGAATTGCCTGCGCCGCGCGCCCGCCGCGCGCGCCCCACGCGCCGGGTGGTCATGCTGCTGGCGCTGGACCCGCAGGGCCAGGTGCTGCTGCAGCGCCGGCCGCCGCACGGCATCTGGGGCGGGCTGTGGACGCCGCCGCAATTCGAGCACCGGCAGGCCGCGACGCAGTACTGCGCCACGGCGCTGCCCGCCGCGCAACTGGACGCCGACGCGCTGCCGACATTGCGGCACGCGTTCACGCATTTCGAGCTCGAGATCACCCCGCTGCGCGCGCGCTGCCCGAGCGCGCCCGGTGTGATGGATGGCGACGGCTTGCTCTGGTATAACGCGCGCGAGCCGGCCCGGGTGGGATTGCCGGCGCCGATTGCCAGCCTGCTGTCGTCGCTGGCCTAATCCAGTCCCTGGCTTGATCCAACTGGCGTGATCGAGAGGTTGCCATGACCCGAAGCGTTCAATGCGTGCTGCTCAAGCGCGAGGCACCGGGGCTCGACCGCCCGCCGTATCCCGGTGCGCTTGGCCAGCGCATCTTCGAGAACGTATCGAAGGAGGGCTGGGGGCGTTGGCGCGACCACCAGACCATGCTGATCAACGAGTACCGCCTGACACCGGTCGATCCGAAGTCGCGCAAGTTCCTCGAGGGCGAGATGGAGAAGTTCTTCTTCGGCGCCGGGTCGGCGAAGCCGGGGGAGTTTGTCGCGCCCAAGGGCGAGTGACCAGGGCGACTGGGTCGGAAACGGGGCCGGCTACTCCGATGCGGCAAAGGTTGACGGTCACGCCACCGTCCCGGTCTAATACGCGCCCCCAAGGATCCCTTTCCCCCGGCGGCCAGGTAGCTCAGTTGGTAGAGCAGCGGACTGAAAATCCGCGTGTCGGTGGTTCAATTCCACCCCTGGCCACCACTTTCCACGCGCGGGTTGGGCAGCATGCGCTGCAGCTCCGGTTCGCGATCGAACCACTGGTGTTTCAGTGCGCCGCCGACATGCAGCGCAAACAGGCCATAGAGACCGTACCCGAGCCAGGTGTGCAGTTGCCCGAAGCGGGTGTGCAGCTCTTCCTTGAGTCCCGCGGGCAGCGTCATGATGAACTGCAGCCGTGGCCACTCGAACAACCCGAACAGTCGCATGGGATGGCTGGCCGCGTCACGCCATGCCGAATCGTGCAACCAACCTGACAATGGCAGCGCGAGCATCAGCGCGTATAGCAGGTAGTGGACGCCGTGGGCACTCCATCGCTCCCACGGCGAATACGCCGCCGGCAACGCAGGCGGGCGGTGCGACAGGCGCCACAGAATGCGCAGGATGACTAACCCAAGCACTGTGATACCGAAGGATTTGTGCAGGTCGATGGCCGGGCGCACGGCCGAGTCCGGGAGAAAATCGACGCTCAGCGCGAGTCCCACGTTCACAGCGATGAACACCGCAACGAGCCAATGCAATGCCATCGCTACTCCGGTGTAGCGTGCGCCCGGCGCCGGATCCGATCTGCGGGGCGCACGCTGTTGCGAGCTGCCGCTGCCGCTGCCGTTGCTGCCACCGCCGACGCTGCCGCTGCTGCCGGGGCCCGCGCCCGCAAGTGCCGGCTCGCGGCTATCGCGCTGTGGCACCCAGTCGACACGATTCGAGAGCACGGCGAACCAGCCGAGCATCGCTCCGGAATGGCGCATGAGCTGGAAGCAGAACGGCTCGGTGAGCGCTGCTGCACCGGCCAGCACCCATTGGCGCACCGTACCCCGCTGCCGCTTCCAGCGGTTGTAAAACGATACACCCCACAACAGGAAGGCGAAATCGATCACGAGTTTCACGGCAATGACGATCAGGACTGGTATCAGCACCGGTTGCCTCCCGAAAAGAAATCCCAGCAGCAGCACGAAAGCGGTGATGCCAAACAAGGGTTGTAGCGTATCGAACATCTTGTACGGCAACATCAGTGTACCGACCGCGCCGTAGGCAGGGTTCGCAATCATGTCGCGGTAGCGATACTGGGTCTGCAAGAAGCCGGCGAACCAGCGCCGACGCTGCTTGAGAAACGCGCCCAGGGTCCCCGGTGCATCGGTACTTGCGACCGCTTCGGGAATGACTCCGACCCGCCACCCGAGACGACGCTCGCTTGAAAAGCGGTGCAGCCGGTGGATGAGTTCGTAGTCCTCTACCCAGGAGCGGGTGTCGAAGCCGCCCACCCGGTTCACAGCATCGCGCCGGAAACAGGCGAAGGCGCCCGACACCAGCAGCAGCGCGTTGTTGTGTGTCCACGCGACGCGCGCAATGAAGGCGCGCAGGTACTCGAAGATCTGGAAGAACTCAAAGATGCGTCCGGACACAGTCGGTACGCAGCTCGGCGTCAGCACGCCGCCCGCGGCGACCAGATCAGGCTCATGAGAAAAGATGCGGCGCATCGCGCCGATCGCGTCCGACCGCAGCAGCGTGTCCGCGTCGAGCGTGACGATGAGGTCACAGTTCGTCAGCGCAAGGCCCCGGTTAAGCGACTCGGCCTTGCCTGTGTTCGGCTTGGACAGGACGTTGAGGCTGGGGTAGCGGGTCGAACGCACGGGAGCATTGAGTATCGTCTGCACGGCATAGCGATCGAGCAGCATCGCGCGCGTGTCGTCCGTCGAGCCGTCATCGATCAGCCAGATTTCCTGCGCGAGCTCGTCCTGCGCAAGCAGCGCATCGAGCGTCGCCGTGAGCGCTACTGCCTCGTTGCGGGCCGAGATGACCACGGCGATGCTCTGCAGAGCCGTGGAATCCTGCGCGGCGCTGCGCGCGCGCGTCGAGCGCCGCGACAACTCGCGCGCGACGTAGATGATCAGCCAGGTATCATAGGCTACGTAGAGGAGTCCCACGCTCCATCGGGCCAGCCCCGTGAAGGCGAATAGTCCGGCGAGGCTCGCCACCCAAAGTGCGGCGATGGCACCGAAGATGAGCGGCGGGCGGAGCGACTGGCGTACAAGCATGCGAAATCCCGCCCTCGCGGGCTCACTGGCTGTTTCCCGTCAAAGAGTAATGCATCCCTGGTTCCGAGGCCGGCAAAACCCCCGGTCGCGTCGTCCCCAGGCTTGCCGCTAGAATAATCTGTAACCTATGACCCCCAATGCTCACAAATAGTTCGGAGTCTCAGATGCGCGCATGTTCATTTGCTGCCCTATTCAGTGCGCTGACTGCACTCGGCGTCGGCGCCAATGCCGCCAATGCCGCCGACGCACCTGATCCGGGCACGCTGATCGAGGCCGCCAAACAGGCCATGGGCGGCGCGGCGTGGGACCGGAGCCGGGTGTGGCACGAATCCGGCGAGCTGAGATCAGGTGGACTCTCCGGCCATTATGAATCCTGGGAAAGCCTGGACTCGTTGCATAACACCGGCCACTTTGACCTCGGCCCGGTTTCGGGCAGCAGTGGCTGGGATGGCACGCGGGCCTGGACCACGGATACCACCGGGGAGGTCCGGATAGAGACCAGCAGTGAAGCAATCGCACAGGCCATCCAGGATGCCTATCGGGGTGCCTATGGATTCTTCTTTCCGCAGCGCTTTGAGAGTACCCGCGAGTACGTAGGCGCCCGCAGCGTCGACGGTGCGAGCTACGAAGTAATCAAAGTGACGCCGAAGGGTGCCGAACCCTTTGAAGTCTGGTTCGATTCGACCACGCATCTGCTCGGGCGGGAAGTCCAGCTCACCGGTCCACAGCCGCATACTTTCATATTTTCCGATTTCCAACGGATCGACGGGCTGCTGCTGCCGACGAAGACCATTGACCGGATCGGAGGCAACCCAAAATACGATACCGTGTCGATCGCGGGCTCCATACGCTTCGGGGATCCCGAGCAGGTAAGTCGCTATGCGCCGCCACCCCCTCCGCCCAACTCCGCGCAGTGGCCGGCGGGCAAGGATCGCGTCAGCGTGCCTTTCAAGCTGCTCAACAATCACATTTACGTCGAAGCCTCGATCAACCACAAGCCACCCCAGGAGTTCGTGTTCGACACCGGTGCAACGGACGTACTGGATGTCGGCGCCGCCAAGCGGTTCGATATCCCAGTCCAGGGCGCGCTTCCCGGCGGCGGGTTTGGCGACAAGATCGAGGATTTCGGTTTCGCCAAGGTCAAGAGCGTGTCATTGGGCGGACTGACGCTGCCGGATCAGGTCTTCGGTACGATGAATTCCAGCGGCTGGATTGCGGTGGAGGGCGCCAATAGCGCGGGCCTGCTCGGCTATGAATTCGTCAAGCGCGCGGTGCTCTCGATCGACTATGCCCGCCGCACGCTGACGTTCATCAAACAGACGGCTTTTCAACCGCCGCAAGGTGCGACGGCCATCCCCTTCACGTTCAGCGAGCATGTGCCGATGGTGAGTGGCGCGCTCGACGGATTTCCGGGAGAGTTCGAGATCGACACCGGCTCGCGCGGGGCACTCACGCTGATGGCACCGTTTGCGAGTGCCCACGGGCTGATTGATAAATATCATGCCACGCACAGCGCCACCGTCGGCTATGGCGTTGGCGGGCCGTCCAAGGCACTGTTGGCGCGGGGCGGCACGCTGACGCTGGGTTCCGTGACCATCGATGCGCCGGTGGCCGAGATCACCACCGATAAAGGGGGTGCCGCGGAAGCCGCACGCACCGCCGGGAACATCGGCGGGGATCTGCTCAAACGCTTTACGCTGACGCTGGACTATGCGCACCAGACCTTATGGCTGCAACCTAACGCACTGGCCGCGACGCCCGAGGTATTCGACCGTTCCGGTCTGTGGATCAGTCGAGCCGGAGACGGCGGCATAGCGATTGCCGATGTAGCCACTGGCAGCGCCGCTGCCGACGCCGGACTGGCCGTGGGCGACGAAATCGTGAGCATCAATGGCCAGCCCGCACGCGGCATCGAGCTCTACGCCTTGCGCGAACGTTTCAAGGGCCCGGTGGGCACCCGCTTCGAGCTGCGCCTGCACAGCGAGCACGGCGATCGCACCGTGGTGCTGAAGCTGGCGGATCAGGTCTGAGCGAGCTACGGTACGAAGGTGGCTGCAAACGGCGTGACTTTTCAGGGCACGCTGACGTCGGCCGGTATGTCATCGACGACGTGATGATCGGCATTGATCGCGGCGTGTATATCCGCTTCCCCCGCCTGACGGTCGCCGCGCGCGCGTTTGGCCAGGCCCCGTCCGTATAGGGAAGTCGCCTGGCCCGCGCGCTTGGCCAGGGCGGCATCGTAGCTTGCGATCGCCTCGTCATAGCGCCGCAGCCGATACAGCACCAGGCCACGACTGTCCAGGTAAGCGGATTCCTGGCCGCTGGCCAGTGCCGCATCGCACTCCTGCAGCGCGTCGTCCAGCGCCACTGACGCCAGCGCCAGCTCCCAGCACATCGCGTTGTGCGCCTCTGCGGTCCTTGCCGCCGCGCGCGCGGCAACAATATCCCGCTGTACCAGATCCGACTGCGAACTTCTGGCGTAGGCAATGGCGCGCGTGATCCTCAACGCCGCGTTATCGCGATTGCCGTTGTCGCTATTGGCGTCGTCGCCATGGGCGTTGTCGCTGCTGGAGTTGATGGCATCCGTGAGTGTCCTGATCGCGCCGGCATAATCCTTCTGGTCGAACTGCAGGTGGGCCTGCTCGATCACCGCCGCCGTCAGGGCGGGTTCCAATGCCAATGCTGCCGCGACGTCCGCTGTGCGGCCAGGAAAGTCCAGGTGCCCGCGATAGTAAGCACGCGTCAGATAGCCGTCGGCTTCCTTTGGACGCTGCTGCACCACGGCGTTGGCGTCCGCCAGCGCCAGCGAGTCCTCGCCGAGGCGCCAATATGCGGAGGCACGGTGGCGCAGTGCCCAGACATCCTGCGGATAGATCTGTAGTGCAGCACTATAGTGCGCGATGGCTGTCGCCAGGTCCCCGGACTGCCGCGCCAGGGTGGCGCGAGCGTGGAACACGACGTAGTTTCGCGGATTCAGTGCGTACGCGGCGTCGAGATCCGCCTGCGCATGCTCGGTGTCCTCTTTCCAGACGTAGTCCATGCCCCGAGTTGCCAGCGCCAGGTCGTCGCGTGGATTGAGTTCGATAGCACGCGATAACTGTGCAATCGACTCGTCGTACTTGCGCTGGTCAAGCAACACAACGCCCATCTGAAAGTAGCCGCCGGGCGCGTCGGCGCGCAAATGCACCGCGTGTATGGCGTCCGCGAGGGCTTGGTCCGGCTGCCCGAGCAGTCGATACACAGCGGCAGACAATATCAGAGCCTCGGCATTATCGGGCTCGCGTGCCAGCAGCGCATCGAGCGTCGCGCGCGCCCCCGCACCATCGCCGGCCGAGAGCAGGCGCCGCGCCTGCTGCAATTCGCCTGCTGGCGGCGGCACTGTGGTTGCTGGTGGCGGCGCCGTGGTCCCGGGGTCGTGCAGCTCGAACTTGACCGGTAAGTTTGGCTGCGACGCGACCACTTTTCCGTGCTGCTGCGCCGGATAGAAGCGCAGGTCCTCCGCCACCTGGATGGCGGCCGCATCGAGCTCGGGTGCGCCGGACGATATCATGACCTCCGCCTGCCGCTCGCAGCCAGTAGCATCGATCGAAAGACGCAGCACTATCCTGCCTGTGATCCCGGCTCGACGCGCCTCCTCGGGGTAGTATTTGCGGATATCAACGTTGCGGCGGAGGGTCACCGGATGGTCGCCTGTGTCCGGAATGCCGGCCGCGGAGCCGGTATTATTCTGCGGCGGCAGCACCATCTCGGGACAAGGGGTACGCCGTAGCTGGGCGTCCGTGCTGTTGTCGAGCCTGTCGCGCTCGCTACGCTGGCTGACATAGGCGGCGAGCTTGCCGCGCTCGGTGTCGTAGCCTTGGAGCAGGCTGTGCACTTCGGCAATAACGGTTTCGGCTTTGCCGTCCGGGACGTAATCGCGCCGTACCACTGCCTCGAGCTGGTCGATAGCCTGGCGGCTAGCCGTAGCCATATCGCTCGGTGCGAGAACCAACCACTGCTGCCACATCTGGCGCTGACGCTCGACCGCGAGGCACAAAGCCCAATAACCCCCTACCAGCGCCAGTCGCCGCTCAGCGGTATCGAGCAGTTTGTCGGCGGCATCCAGGCTGGCGCGTGCCGAGCGCACGTCACCGGCGTGGCCCTGCTGCTCCATGCGCTGTCGCAGTTGCCGCAGCTGCGCGCTCGTGGCGGCGTCCACGACCCATTCGTTCACGTCCTGCCCCACGCTGCGCCCGCGGGCGTCCGCACCGAAGGCCGCGGTCGCAGAATACAGCAGCCACACCCCGCGGTGCAGCTTGGCCTGCCGGTCGTCCCAGTCTTGCAGTTCGGCGCTGCTCCACGCCTTGGCCGGCGCCGCTTTGTCAGTCGCCACTGCGTTAGCGGCTGGCTTCGTCAGCGGTGGCGCCGCACCCGCCGCCGCTGCCAGCAGCATCAGGCAAGCGCCCGGGCAGCAGCCGTGTACGGCACTCATCGCTCGAGGATTTTGGTCGCCGCGATCAGGCGGCGCTCGCTCTCTTCCATGTTGACCGGGTAGCGGTTCGAATCGGTGAAATATGCGACGTCGTACAGTACGCGCGCGCCCGGATCGATGCCGGGGCCGTCGGCCAAAGGCGCACTGACGGCGTCATGGATCCAATAGCTCTTGAATTCGCCGTCATGGCCGGCCACGCGATTGAATCCGGGCGCGTGCGTCGCCATGTCGTTCCAGGTCTCGAGCAGTTCCTTGGCGCCCTCGGCATCCGGCTTCACGTGACGACGAATGCCGACATAAGTCTTTCGATCCTCATCTTTATACAGGCCTACCCCGCCAACGTCCCAGGCCAGCCGGTCACCGTCCATCATATAGGCCATGTTGAGCACCAGCTCGCTGCGGTCCGAGGTATCGAGCAGATCCCTGGGCAGCTCGAGCGCCAGGCGCGGCGACTGGTAGTGCAGGTTGTGCTGGCTATCGACATCGAGCTTGATGCGATCGAACAGGCTTGGACGCAGGTCGTGGCGCGCAAGGAAGCTCTTCCACTGCGGCAACGACCCGGCGTAATCAAAGTACACATCACCGGCCAGCAGCTTCATATACTCGTTGACGATCTCGAGCTGCGCCGACGGCACTGTCTGTAACAGACCGATGTAGCCTTCCGGTACCGGCAGCGCGTAACACACCAGGTAGCTTTCCATGTAGCCGAGTGGCCAATATCGCACCTGCCAGCGCCTGTCGTAGCTGTCGACGTAGAGCTCCTGGCGCTGTACCGGCCCGAGCGAAGTGATGCGGATCGCCTGATCGCCTACCTGGCGCGTGAGCTTCAGTCCTTTGAGCAGCAGATCCATTGACGCCGAGGGGTCATCGTAGAACGCCGCATCGCTGGCACCGTTGGGACGACGCAGACGGAACACGTGCACATTCAGCGATGTGCCAGTCTGCACCAGTCCCTTTCCCGGCAGGTCCTGGGTGGAGGAGTCCGACGCCGCCACCACATCCCAGGCATCGGTACTGTCCTGCTGCACGAACCCGGGCAGCGGCGAGTCGTAGACCGTCGCCAGCAGCTTGGCCGAATCACCGTGCGGGAACAGTTGATTCGCCAGCGCCTTGGCCAGTGCCGCCTGGTCGCGCCGCGTGGTGGCTAGCATCAGCTCCCTATAGGCCTTGGAGAAATCGGCGAAACTCTTGGGCAGCTCGAACTGGGTATCGAGTGTAGCAACCTGGGTCTGGCGCGCATTGGGCAGACGCGCGCTGTAGCGCACGTTGAACTGCGCGGCCTTGCTGCTGCCGTCGAGCACCCGCGCGATCGGCAACGCGTAGTTCAGGTTCTCGTTGGGCGACTTAGCGGTCACTACGCCGATCACCTCGCCGGCGGCGTCGAGCAGCGGACCGCCGCTGTTGCCCGGGGAAGCCGCGGCCGAGAATCGCAGCCATTTCCAGCGACCGTCCTGGTCTTCTGGAGTCTGCGAAGTGAGCAGGCCGTCGCGAATGACCACCCCCTCGCCGAGCGCATTGCCGACCGCGAACACCACGTCATCCATCTTTGGCTCAGTGCTGGTCGGTAGCACCGGCCCCGCCGGCACACCGCTGGCGGAGAACACCACGAAGTCCTCGTGCGCCGAGAACTTCAGCACCTGCGCGATCGCATATACGTGTCCGTCGGCGTCGCGCAGCGCCGGTCCACCAATCTGGCCGCCGGTCGCAGCCAGCAACACATGACCCGCCGTTACAAAGGTATTCGGAGCGATCGCGAACGCGGTGCCGATCGACCAGTACTGATCGGTGCGCTGCACATACGGAATCAGCTCCAGCGGCAGCGGTTTCTCATAGCTGAGCGGATCGGCCTTGGCCTTCGGCACCACGACCTCGAAGGTCGCCGCTCGCGCGGCCTGCTGCATGACTGGCGTTGGCGTTGCCGCTGTGGCCAGGCGCACGCCGAGAAGGGTCGCGGCCACCACGGCACACCGACGCTGTCGTATCATCGAGGAACTCCACCCTGATCGAACCCTAGCGTCGCCCAATCGGCGACTGACTGCAATTGCCGCACGATGTTAACGCTATCCGGCAATCAGTCGTTGCCGGGTGGCGGTACGACGGCGCCGAGATTGGCACGAGATACCCACCCCGATAGGCCGCCGCCAGTTCGAATGAATATGAAATCCTCATGTTCGGCCATCATCATGACGCTTTCCGCTTCCCGCAATACAAATGCCGTATCGCCCATCGGCACCGGGGATACGCGCGCAGGTGTCTGGTCGATGAGGACGACTGCCTGGTGCAGTCGTGGCCACAGCAGCAGCGCGTTGCATGCCGTCAGGGCAATCAGCGCGATGCCGACCAGGATAGCGCCGACAGGTATCCCGCCGCCCGCCATCCATCCCGCTAACCCCAGGAATCGCGACGCCAGCCTCGTCGCCACGAGCCCCATCCCGACCAGAGCCACGCCTGCGACGAAGAGCCAAGCCGCCAGGGTGGGATTCAGGAGCGGGACCAGGCGTGCAAATCGGTTTCGCGGCGCCACGGGCACGTGTGCGACGGCGCGAACGTACTGAAGATTGGCATTGATGTCCGGGTCGTCTGGCGCCAGCAGCGCGGCGCGCTCGTAGCTGAGCACTGCCAGGCCCGGCTTGCCTGCCCGTGCGTAGGAATTGGCCAGGTTATACAGCCCGTCCGCCGAATACGATGCCTGGGATGACGGTGACGGCTGCGACGGCTGCGACGACTGCGACGACTGCGACGACTGCGACGGCGGCGACGACTGCGACGTCTGTGAAGGCTGAGTCGCCTGCGCGAGGGCTTGCCCGTCCCACAGCGCGAGTGCTGCGACCAGCATCGACAACATTGAGGCGCGCATCTACTCGCTCCCGCCGGCAAGCTGGCGACGAATCAGGCGGAGCCAATGCTGAAAATCCGCGGCACCGGGCCGGTGATCGGCATACCTTGCCTCGTCGGCGATGGCAAACAGGCGTTCGATGTCCTCGCCTGTGCTGCCCAGTCGCGCTCTGAGTTCTGCGCCAGTGATCTGATCGACCGCTATCCGCCAGCGAGCGGCAAAGGTCTCCAGGAGCGCTTTTCGCGCCGCTTCGAAGAATAAAGAAGTATCACCGGCTCGCGCTGCCGCATCCAACTGCGCGAGCGCGCGCTCGGCCGCTTTCGAGCTTGCGCGGACGGCGTTGGGACGAATGGCGAGCCAGCTGCCTGCCAACAGCAACGCGAGCGCTGTCGGAATAGCCAGGAATGTCGGATGGAAGTAGAGAGGTGTCAGGTCATTCACCGTGGTGCCGCGGGACTGGTGATCCGGTCGCAATCCCCGGGGCAACCCGGTCGCGGTAGCGCCGTTGAATGAGCCGCTGGCCAGCGAGGCGGCGACCGTCACGGTGATCGGCGGCGTCTGTGCACTCTGGTAGCGTCGCGTGACGGGATTGAAATAGCTGAAATTGATTCCGGGAATGGACTGCTCGCCCGGTTGCGAAGCAATCAGTGGTTGTTCGAACACCTTGACGCCCTCATTTCCGATCGCGTCGCTCGCGGTGAATGAGGACTTCGCGGGGTAGGTTTTCCAGTGATCCAGGTGATCCAGCATCGTTGCATCAACGCGATCGAAGTTGCCGGTACCGCTGATATGCAGGCGCAGGGTGAGCGGCTCCCCTGCCGCTACGCTGGCGGGGGATATGTCGCTCGACACCTGGAAGTCGCCGACGGCTCCGCTGAAATTCTGAGGTTGTCCCTCCGTGGGCAACGGCAAGACTGTAAGCCTGGATGGAGCGCTCTCGATCGTCATCTCCTTTGGCGCGATGCCGTTGTACATGCTCTGCAGGAGTGGCCAGGCGAGTCTGGACGCCACTGCCCGTTCCGCGCTGGATACCGTGCTCATCTTTACGGTGAACGGCGCCTCCGCAGACAACGAAAAATCGCCCGGTTTCACGGCCGCAAGAGCGCTGTGCCACGTCAGCACCACGAAGGTGCCGCCGTCGATGAGCTCTTCGCGACGTTCTGGCTTGGTCGACAGATTGTTGAACGTGAAGTCGCTGCCCTTGAGCGCCGGCAGGCCATTGACCGACGTGACGATCCCCGGGCGTATCCCCAGGTCGATTTGCACCGGGACGCTTTCGCCCACGTAGATGGGACGGGCCGGAATCCCCAGATGGACGAATACCGCACCGCCGGCTTGCAGTTCGACGCCTTTCGGCAACGACGCCGTTGGCGTAGGTGCGGGGACTGGCAGCTGGCTGCGCCAGGCGTAAGGATTGGGCTCATCACCCTTCACCACTTCAAGTCCGATAGAGTGCGAGCTTGGCGTGAGCCCGGGAATGCTGAATATGCCTGCGAACTGCGGCGTAACACGGATCAGGATGAAGTTCGCCGGGATCACCGTACCGTTGACGAAGTCGAAGCCCTGCGATCGGCCTATCGTCTCGAAGACCAGGCCGGGAATTGTTGGAAGCGCGACGTCTTTCAGTTGGCCGAAGCCGGTTACCCGGAGAGTCGCCGATTCGCCAAGCTTGATGCGGGAAGGCTCTATGGTTTCGTAAGACAGCGCGTCAAGGGCTTGCGCGATCGCGTACCCGGTCGGAGCGAGCAGGCACAGGCTGGCGACAATGACCTTGATCCGGCGCATCGACTCAGGTCCGCTTCACCAATTCCTGAAAGCTTTATCCGGCGCCTGGTCTGGATTGCGCGGGCCGGATGGCGCGGCGAGCGAGTGATGCTCGTCCGATTTCTCGGAGTCGAGGAGCTCGCGCGCCTCCTCGGGAGTCATCTGTCCGGGTGTGCGCTGATCCTTACCTGGATCGCCGCTGCCGGGATGCTGATCCGGCTGCTGCTGCTGCTGCTGCTGCGGGGGCTGCCCCTGCGGTGGCTGTCCGCGCGGTGGTGCCTGCGGATGTGGTGGTGGTTGACCCTGGCCACCGCCGCCACCCGCACCACCGCCACCGCCACCGCCACCACCCTGATCAGGCGGCTTTCGGAGCTCGTCAATCCTGCGATTGACGAAGTCGCGATTGTATTTGCTATCGGCGTCATCCGCGCGTAGTTGCAACGCGGTGTCGTAGGCCTTGACGGCCTCGGTCCATTTTTTTATGGCGTCCTGCGGAGCGGACTTTTCCAGCTGTTGACCCGCACGATAGAGCGCGTTGCCGAGGTTGTAATACGCGTCTTGCTGGTCCGCCAGGCGCTTGGCGTCGCTTGCCGGAGCGGTCTTGATCGAATGCTCGAATGACTGCGTTGCCTGGGAAAACTGTCCGGCTCGATACGCGCTGGTACCCGCGTTGTACTCCAACACCGGCGCCCGGCCGTTGCCGGTTGTGCCCTGATCATTGGACTGGTCGGCACTCTCGGAACGCATGGGAATGATCAGTACCGCCATCATGACTGACGCGGCCGAGACGGCGACTGCGCGCGGCGCCGCCTGCTCGCGCCGGCGGCTCGAGCGGCGCGTACCGACCATCAGGCTTGCCAATAACATCGTCAACGCCGCCGCCAGCGGCCATTGATAACGCTGGTTGTAGATTTTCTGCTGCCTGTACATCAAATCATGCTTTGTCACCGAGCCGAATATCGTTGCCAGGAACGCTTCAAAGTCGCCACCCTGGCCTGCGAGATGCACATAGGCGCCTGACGTGGCGGTGGCTATGGCCTTAAGGGCGGTTTCGTCCAGATGCGACCTCACCAATGCTCCGTTCTCATCCCGGACAAAGCCGCCCCCCTGATCCGATGGCAACGGAATCAGATCGCCCTCCACGGTCCCGACACCGACGGTGTAGATCTTCAGGCCATCCTGCTGCGCGGCCTCCCTGGCCGCGGCCAGTGCGTCTCCTTCAAGATTCTCGCCATCCGTTACCAATATGAGGATTCTGTCGCTTCCGGGACGGCGGCTCAGCGCCGCACGCGCTGCCAGGATGGCGCCAGGAATGTTGGTCCCGCCCCGCGGAATGGTGTGAACATCGATCGCGTCCAGGGACTGGTGGAACGCCCCGTAGTCGATGGTCAGCGGACAGGTGAGAAATGCGCTGCCTGCGAACGCCACGATTCCGATCCCATCACCGTCCAGTTGCCTTGCCATGTCATCGATCGCAAGCTTCGCCCGCGTCAATCGGTCGGGTTTTACATCGGGTGTCAGCATGCTTCGCGACGTATCGATCGCGAACACGACTTCATTGCCGCGGCGGCTGATCTTCTCCCAGTGGTATCCGAGCAGCGGGCCGGCCAGCGCCGCGCAAAGACCAAGTACCGAGCCCAATAACAGGCCGCGCTGAAGCACGCGCCGGGCGCCTGATAGCGAGCTGGTGAGCCGGCGCCGCAGATGCGGGGCGACGAATTGCGCCAGTGCCGCATCCTGCCGCGAGTCGTAACGCCGCCATATGCCGATGAGCGCAAGGCACGCCAGCACACCCACGACCAGCCAACTGGGATCGCTCAGCCTCACGGTAACCTGCGATACCTCGTGTGCTGCAACAGTACCCACAGTCCCAGCAGGCCCAGCGCGGGCAGCAATGTCCAGCGGTAGAGCTCCTCCACGTGCTCGAATTTCTCCACGCTCTGCGCTGAGGTTTCGTACCGATTGATCTGCTCGTAGATCTTCTGCAGCGAGTCCGTGTCGGTCGCCCGATAGAACTGGCCGCCAGTTTCATTGGCCACGGCCTGCAGTGTCGCCTCATCGACGTCGACATCCGCCATGACGACGTGCGTCCTGCCTGCCTGGTCCCTGAAGGGAATCGGCGCCTTGCCGCGCACCCCGACGCCGATGGTGTATACCTTCACGCCCAGGGCCCGGGCAGCCTCCGCCGCGGCCAGCGGGGGTATCTTCCCGGTGTTGTTGACGCCGTCAGTCAACAGTATGACCACCTTGGATTTTGTCGCCGTCGCACGCAGATGATTCACGGCGGCGGCGATGGCCGAGCCGATCGCCGTGCCGTCTTCGCCAAGGCCGACGTTGACGCGCTCCAGGTTCTGCTGCAGCCAGTCATGATCCAGAGTGAGCGGACTCACGACATACGGGGCGCCTGCGAACGCTATAAGTCCTATGCGGTCGTTGGGACGCTCGTCGATGAACCTTGCGACCACCGACTTGACCACCGCGATGCGATTGACGCGCGTGTTATCGACCTTGAAGTCGAGCGCCTGCATCGAACCGGAAACATCCAGTGCCAGCACGATGTCGATTCCGTTCGCCGTGACGGTAGTTTCACTTTGGGTGCGCTGCGGACGGGCCAATCCGACGACCATGAGAGCCGCGGCGAGGATCGGCAGCAGCCAGATGATGCCACCGATCCGGCTGCGGGTGCGACGCGCGAGATCTCGCGCCAGGCTGATATCGGAATATTCTACGGCAGCTACCGGTCCGCGCCGCCCTTGCCACAGGGTGACGAGTGGCAGCAGGGTCAATGCCCAGAACCAGTCGGGCTGGAGAAATTTGATCATGCGCCGGACGGTGCGCCGGACGGTTCGACGGTTTCCAGCACGAAACGGCGCGCGCTTTCGAACAGCGACTCCATGTCCGTTACCGCAAGCGAGTCGCCGCCGAACTTGACGACGTCGCACTGCTGCAGGAACGTCGCGAGCAGCAGGCGGTGACGCGCGAGCGCTTGATGCTGGCCCTGCAGCAGTGTTTGCAGGAATTCTTCGGTTGTCCGCTGCGTAGCTACGACGTCGAATCGCTTCTCGATGTAGTCTCGCAGCAGTTCGGATGCAGCAATTCCGAATGCCCGAGCCGTCTCAGGACGCATCAGGGGTCTGGTCCCATCCAGGCGCAGCAGGGTTGTTTCCGCCAAGGTCGGCGCGTGCTGCGAACGTGAGCGGTGCCGCCGGCGCCAGGCGAGATAGAGAAATAGCGCGGCGACAATCGCGCCGGCCAGAATCGCAGGTAACAGCCAGGACGCTGGCAGTGCCTTGGGTCCGCGAATGTCGCGGATGTCCTCCGTCATACCCGTGGGCGGCCGCGCGATTTGAAAAATCGTTGCAGCGGCGCGAGGTACGGCAAATCCGTGCGTAGCTGCACGGCGTCGACCCCCTCGGCCCGCAGATCGTTCCGCAGACGCCGCGAGCGCTCCAGGGAAAGCTCATTGAAGCGCCTCCTTACTGCAGCTGGTGCCGTGTCGAGCTGGACGATCTCGCCGGTTTCCGCATCTTCCAGCGCGATGATTCCGACATTCGGAAGTTCCTGCTCGCGCGGATCTTCGACGTGTACCGCAATCAGGTCGTGGCGACGATTGGTCTGGCGAACCGCACGGCGTAAGGCCGCACGTGCAATGCCGGGATCGCCACTGGACTCGAAGTCCGAGATCAGGAACACCACGGCGCGGCGGTGGAGCACGTGATTGACGACGTCGAGCGCCTTTACGGTGTCGGTACCGACGCCCTGCGGCTCATGAGACAGAATGTCCCGGACGACCCGCAGGACGTGCCGCCGACCTTTCTTCGGCGGCACCAGGTGTTCGATGCTATCCGTATATAGAATCAAACCAACTTTATCGCTATTGCGAATCGCAGAAAATGCCAGCACGCTGGCTACCTCGGCGGCCAACTCACGCTTGGCCATCGCGCCGGATCCGAAATTGCCCGAAGCACTGATGTCAACCACCAGGAACAGGGTGAGTTCGCGCTCCTCGGTGAACTTCTTGACGAACGGGCGGCCGGCACGAGCCGTCACATTCCAATCGATGGTCCGGACCTCGTCGCCAGGGCTGTATTCCCGGACCTCGTCGAAGTCCATGCCCCGGCCCTTGAACACCGAGTGGTAAGCGCCCGCGATGCTGTCGTCGACCATGCGGCGGGTGCGGATCTCCAGCTCACGCATGCTGGCGCGCTTCGGCTTGGTCGACTGCACTCAGGGTACCGGCAGCGTGTTCAAGATTCTCTCAATCACATCTTTGGAAGTGACGTTCTCGGCTTCGGCCTCGTAAGTCATGGACACCCGATGCCGCAGTACATCCATCGCGACCGTCTTGACGTCCTGCGGCGTGACGAAGTGCCGACCATTGAGAAATGCCATGGCGCGCGCAGCCAGAGTGAGGGCGATGGTGGCGCGGGGCGAGGCGCCGTTTTGAACATACCCGTTCAAGTCCAGACCGGCTGCGATCGGCGGTCGCGTCGCGAGCACGATATCGACGATGTAGTCGCGAACCTTGTCATCGACGAACAGGATGTTTACTACATGCCGCGCATCGAGGATCTGTGATGCACTGACTACCGTGCGCGGCACGATCGCCGGTTCGGTGGTCGCCATGGCGTCGAGAATCGCCCGCTCCTCCGTCCGCGTTGGGTAGTCGAGGATTACTTTCATCATGAACCGGTCGATCTGCGCTTCCGGAAGCGGATACGTACCCTCCTGTTCCAGGGGGTTCTGCGTCGCGAGCACCAGGAACGGCGTTGGCAAGGCGTAGGTTTCGTCGCCGATGGTGACCTGGCGCTCCTGCATGGCTTCAAGGAGTGCACTTTGGACTTTTGCAGGAGCGCGATTGATCTCGTCCGCCAGGACCAGGTTGCTGAATATCGGGCCATGTTTGGTGCGGAACGCACCGTCCTGTGGGTTATAAATCATGGTTCCGACGATGTCGGCGGGCAGCATGTCGGGGGTGAATTGCAGGCGCTTGAAGCGCACCGAAAGGCAATTTGCCAGGGACTTCAAGGCCAGGGTCTTCGCAAGACCCGGGACACCCTCCAGCAGAACGTGACCATTCGTGAGCAGGGCGATGAGCAGCCGATCGAGAAGATGCCTCTGACCGACGATGACGCGCCCCATCTGTTCCCGCAGCGGGCTTATCCAGGTCGAATTTGCGGCCACGTCCTCGCGTGACGCGCGCAGACGCGCCTCCGGGATCTCGAGGACCTGCGCGGGGATATCGCGGACCTGCTCGCTCCCGGGTGGGGCAGCTTTCTGATTCATTTAGTGCAAGTCCTTCCTGATGCGCGATTACGGCATGAGATGGCGGCTCGGACCGCCTTGGCCTATGGATAGTTCCTGTAGATTATTGAATTGTAAAGGATGGCCGGATGGCCGGATGGCCGGTTGGGATAGCCGGGTGGGGCGGTATGGCCGGTTGGGGTGGCCGGTTGGCCGGCTGGCGCAACGGTGACGCGCTCTTTACGCCGCGACTGCGGCGTCGTGATGGTGTTCCACCGGCTTGAACGTCATGGCGATCATTACTGCAATGATCCCGAATCCCCAGGAGGCGAGATAAAGCGCGCCGTAGCCGCCAAAAGTGTCGTACAGCCACCCGCCGAGCACCGGGCCGGTGGCCATGCCGAGGCTGCCCGCCATCGCAGTGCCGCCAATCACGGTCCCCATGATCCGCAGCGGGAAGTTCTCGCGCGCCAGTACCGCGTACAGCGGCATCACGCCACCGTAGGTGAATCCGAACAACACGGCCACGGCGTAGAACACGCTCAGGGAGCCCGCAAAGTAATAGCCGGCCGCGAAAAACGCCTGCATCAACAGGCCGGCGACCAGCGTTCGACGCGCACCGAACCGGTCGCCCGCCAGCCCGAACGCGATGCGGCCGCCCAGACCGGCGAGTCCTTCGACACTGTATATGGTCACCGCCGTCGTGAGCGGGATACCGCAGGTCACGGCAAAGCTCACCGTGTGAATAATGGGTCCGGAGTGCGTCGCGCAACAGAAGAAATTGGTGAGCACCAACACCATGAATTGCGGTGAACGGATCAGTTGCCGCACCGGCATCGCGGGCCCCGGTCTCGCAGCGTCGCCTCCGTCTGCGGCAGTTGGTTCCAGGGTTGGCGGCCGACGCACCAGCAAGGAGACCGGCACCAGGACGGATACCACCAGCACCGCGACGATTTCGAGCACCCGCCGCCAGTCATGAGTGCCTGCCAGCCGGGCGACCCACGGCGACATGGTCAGCGGTGCGACACCGAACCCCGCTGATACCAGCGAAACCGCCAGGCTCCGCTGCGTCGAAAACCAGCCGGTGACGCAGGCCATGATCGGCGCGAATATCGCCGAGGTGGCCAGGCCCACCAACAACCCGAACGCACATTGGAATGCGGTCAGCGATGACGCGCGGCTCGCGAGCTCGAGGCCGGCGCCCAATAGAATGGATCCCAGCAGGCAGGTCCAGCGCGCGCCGATCCGATCGCTCAGAGCGCCCCACGCGGCGCTGCCTACCGCCATTGCAAGAAATCCCACTGTCATCGCTGCCGACACGCCGGTCGTGGACCAGTTCGTGCTGGCTGCAATCGGCCGCAGCAGCACCGGCAGCGAGAACATTGCGCCGAGCGCGATGCAACCCATCAACGCGCCGGCGGCGACAACGATCCAACGGTAGCCAGGTTCAGCCATATAGCCTCCTCCCGAAGGCGTGACCTTTACGTAGCGCCGCCCCAGTCGTGCAGCGACACGATTTTTCCGTAGCGCGTGGCTTTCCGGCGATACCGATCATCCGCGGTTACCAGCAGAGCATCGTCATGTTCGAGCGCAACCGCATGGTAAAGCGCATCAAACATCTGAGTGCCGGTATCGATCGCCAGGGCCGTCGCTCGGCGCATCACGCCTGGATCATCGCTGGTGGGCAATTGCATTGCCTCTAGCATTTCCACGTCGTGGATCGCAGTCTGCGGGGTCAGGCGCGCCGCAACTGCCGCGACTTCGATGAGCCAATGCACGGGCTGCAGAATCTCCTGATCTCCCTGAATTACGGATTGGATGACTGCGAACGCCTGGTCCGTGTCTGGCTCTCGGGCAGGATCTTCGAGTAACCATTTCAGGAAAACGCTGGCATCAAGCACGAGCGTCACGGTCGGTCAGCGGAGCGGGTCTTCTGTATCTGCTCGGCCGTGAACAAGGGGCGGCTCGCGCGCATGGCCCCCAACTGGCGAAACAATCTCTCGCGCCTGAGTTTGAGTTGCCGTTCCCGGACCGCTCGCCGCATCAACCCGGCGATTATTGAACTCTTGTTCTGGTCCCCGAAAGCCTTGTCAAAGGCTTCCTTTACCTCATCCGGGACACTGAAATTGACCGTTGCCACGACCGCCTTCCGTTGTTGAAATCTTCAACAAAGGCCAGTCTATCCCGCAGCCGCCCTCCGAATCAACCGCGGCAGGGAATCAACCGCGGCAGGGAATTAACCGCGGCGTACTGTCACGCCGCCGGTGCTTCCTCCAGCAGATCCTCTTCCAGGGACAGCTCCGCAAACGACATCGCATCGGGTGTCGCGGACGAAGGCGCCATTGCGGCCATCTCCGCTGCGGCAGAGCCCGACGTCTCCGCACCGGCAGGCTGGCGGGTGCCGTTGAGCTTGATGTTCAGGCGCAGCTCGTTGGCCGAATCCGCATTGCGTATGGCTTCGTCGTACGAGATCGAGCCTTCATTGTAGAGCTCGAACAGCGACCAGTCGAAAGTCTTCATGCCCAGCTCCCTGGACTTCGACATGATGGCCTTGAGCTCGTGGAACTCGCCCTTCAGCAGTTTGTCGGCCACGATGGGCGTGTTGATGAGTATCTCGATTGCCGCCTTGCGGCCTTTGCCGTCGGCAGTACGCACCAGGCGCTGCGAAATGATCGCGCGCAGATTGCTGGACAGATCGGTGAGCAACTGCTGCCGGCGCTCCTCGGAAAAGAAATTGATGATGCGGTCGACGGTCTGGTTGGCGCTGTTCGAGTGCAGGGTACCCAGGCACAAATGACCGGTCTCGGCGAATTCGATCGCGTGTTCCATGGTTTCGGTATCGCGAATTTCGCCGATCAGGATGACGTCCGGCGCCTGGCGCAAGGTGTTCTTGAGCGCGTTGTGCCAGGAGTGGGTGTCTATCCCGACTTCGCGGTGCGTGATCAGTGATTTGTGCGACTGGTGTACGAATTCGACCGGATCCTCGACCGTGACGATGTGGCCGGCGGACGAACGGTTGCGATGATTGACCATTGCGGCGAGCGTGGTGGATTTTCCCGATCCGGTGGCACCGACCACCAGCACCAGGCCGCGCTTGGTCATCACGATATCCTTGAGGCTCTCCGGTAGTCCGAGCTTGGCAAAATCCGGGATTTCGTTGGCGATGGTCCGGATGACCATGCCGACTTTCTGCTGCTGCACGAAGACGTTGACCCGGAATCGCGCGACTCCCGGCAGCGAGATGGCGAAATTGCACTCCAGGTCCTTGGCAAACTCGGCCCGCTGACGCTCGTTCATCAGCGAATGGGCCAGCCTGCGCGTGACGCCGGAGGACAATTTCTGCTTGGTCATCGGCCGCATGACGCCCTGTAACTTCATGCTCGGCGGAAAGTCCTTGGAGATAAACAGGTCCGAGCCACCGGCCTTGACCATTGCCGTGAGCAATTTGGTCATATGACTCTTGGCCTGTTGTTCGGTTAGGCTCGACATGGTGTGCCTCGCACAGCGACTTGCTATCCGTAAAGCGTAGCGAATCGAGGCGATCGAGTACGGTAGTGGTTCTCCGAATCACCGACTGAAAGTGCGAATCGTGCGGCCAGCGCTTGCGGTAAGCGCTCGTGCCATTTGACATGTGAATCGATATATGGCTATATAGATAGATGGTAATATACCGCAGGCAGGCCAACCGGCTGAGCGCCGCGTTTCACGCCCTGAGCGACCCGACGCGACGTGCGATCCTGGCGCGTCTTGTGTCGGGCGAGGCGACCGTGGCGGAGCTGGTGGAACCGTTTGGGCTCAGTCAGCCGACTATCTCAAAACACCTCAAGGTTCTCGAGAGCGCAGGACTGATCGAGGGCGCGCGCGATGCGCAGCGCCGCCCCCGCAGGCTCGCGCCGCTCGCCATGAAGGACATCGCCGATTGGATCGAGCCATTTCGGCAACAGTGGGACAGCAGGTTCAGGAATCTCGATGCGCATCTGGCCAACGTCAGGAAACAGGAGAAGTGAAATGCCGGCACAAGCACAAGTACAAGCAAAATCCAGGACCGGCGTCGACATTGATCGCAGAACTCATACGATCAGGCTGACGCGCGTTTTCGACGCCTCGCGGACCCGGATCTTCGAAGCATGGACATCACCGGCGCAGGTGACATGCTGGTGGGACGCAGCAGGCGATCCGCTGACGGCCTGCGAGATCGACTTGCGGGTCGGCGGTGCCTTCAAGTTCGTCACCAGCAGCAATCCCGAGTTGCCCTTCGCGGGCACCTATCGTGAAATAACGCCGCCTGAGCGCCTGGTTTTCGAGGCGCTGGGTTCTACGGGGCGAGTCGTGCTGCGGGATGTTGCCGGCAAGACTCACATGACGGTGGAAATCGAATGTCATTCCGCTGAACAGCTGGATCAATTCCTGAGGCTCGGCGTCGACGTCGGCACGTCGCAGACCCTCGACAATCTCGTGGCCTATGCGCAGCGTCGATAGGAGGAGTGCATGTATCAGTCCATGTGTCAATCGCGCATCCTTCCGGTAACGGCGGCGATGCTGTGTGGCGTCGCCTGCATGGGCAATGCCAGCGCCGACCCGAAGCCGGACGACTCAAAGCCGCACCAGTCGAAGCACTACGAACTGCCGGCGACCCCGGATAACGTGCAGTGGGGCTGGTACGACCTGAATGAGAAGCCGAAGCTCACCATCCATTCCGGCGACACCGTATCGATCGAGACACTGTCGCACGCGCTGGGGCAGATCAAGCCGGGTGTCGAGATGGATGAGATCGTCAAGCTGCGCAAGGAGAATGACGGTGGCGGTCCGCACTCGATTACCGGACCGATCTATGTCGAGGACGCAGAACCTGGCGATACGCTTGAGGTACAGATCCTGAAAATCGTGCCGAAGGACTTCGGCTTCAATTTCAACCTTCCAGGCAAGGACTTCCCCACGGTCGGCATCCTGGCGAAGGAGTTTCCCGAAGGCTTCGTGCGCTACTACAAGCTCGACCTGAACAAGATGCAGACGGAGTTCAAGCCCGGCATCATGATCGACCTGAAGCCGTTTCCCGGCACCTTCGCGGTCGGTGTGGATCCGAACGAGCCGCCCGCCAAGGCCGGTCCGCCGATCCATGACGACAAGGGCCGTACCAGTACGCTGCGGCCGTGGAAGAACGGCTCCAACATGGATGTGAATGAGTTGCAGGCTGGCTCCACGATGTACTTTCCGGTGTTCCAGAAAGGCGGGCTGATCTGGACCGGCGATTCGCATTGCCGCCAGGGCAATGGCGAGGTGAACCTGACGGCGCTCGAGTGCTCTTATAAAGAGATCGAGATCCGGGCCATCGTGCGCAAGGACCTGAAGACCGACTGGCCGTGGGCCGAGACCAGGACCGACTGGGTCTTCATGGGATTCGACGAGGACCTGAACGAGGCGATGAAGATTGCCGTGGAGCAGACCGTGCACTGGTTATCGACCCAGACCCTGGTGCCGATGAGCCGCGAGGAAGCCTATTCGCTCACCGCCCTGGTCGGCGACTGCCGGGTTTCACAGGTGGTCGACATCCGCAAGGGCGTGCACTGCATGATCCCGAAGTCGGTGTTCGTTAACCTGAAGAAGGGCGCCGGCAGGACGACGACGCCATAGCGACGACGCCATAGCGGCGAGGCCATAGCGACGACACCTAAGCGGCGACGCTCACCACCCCTGGCTGCCTGGTTCGCCCTTGAAAGGGCCCACCAGTTCGGGGGTGATCCAGCCACCGTAGAGCCCACCGGGTTGCGGCGTGACCTTGAAGCCGCCGACTTCGCAATCAAGTGCCGATGCATAGAAGGCGACACACTGACTCAGCACCTCGGCATGCGGCAGTGGGCGCGGGTAGCTCCAGGCAACCGCGGGCAGGGTGCGATCGCCGTCGACCAGCGACCAGTAACGGGCGGGGCCCTTCCACTCGCAGAATGACGAGCCCGACGCCGGCTGCAGCAGCTGCCGCGCGACGTCATCCCAAGGCAGGTAGAAAGTCGGCGGATGGGCGGTCTCCAATACCCGGATCGCGCGTCGCGTCCGGGCCACCTCGAGCCCGTCCCATCGCACGATCACCTCGCGATCATCGGGAGCCAATTGTGGTGGCCGCGGGTAGTCCCACACCGATTCCTGTCCCGGTCCAGGCTCGCGTGCGAACGGCGGGCGCTTCTGTCCGCGCCAACGCCACTGGTCCCGGGCCGCCTGGATCCATGCTGGGATTTCCGACATGGTCAGCTGCTGGTGCAACAGGAGGGTTTCTTCTGCGCGACCTGCAACTCGCCGACACCGCCCGGCAGCAGGTCGAAGAAATGCCACAGCGTACAAAAGTCATCGCCGGGGCTGAAGCCGGTGCTGGACACGCGCACGATCGCATCGCCCTCCCGCCGGAACACGGAAACCCCAGGCATCCATCCGCCCTTCTCGGAGACATAGCCCATGTCCGCCGCGAAACTCGACCCTGCGTGACTGACCATCGGAAATGTCCATCCGCGGCTGTCGGCAAATTGTTTCTGCACCGTGGGCCGGTCAGGGCTGGACACGACGAAGGCTGCGCGCGCGGCCACGTGCGCGTGAATACCGTTGTAGCCGTCGGCCCACAGGGTGCAGGAGGAGCAGGACACGCCCATGTTGTGAATCGCGATCAGATCCTCGCGGTCGCCGAACAGGTCCGACAGTTGCACCGGGCCGTCGACGGTTGAGAATTCGTAGTCCCGCACCGGCTGCGGTTCGACCTCGGCGAGCGTTGCCCTCATGCTCGCCCGAATGGCGGCGATCTGCCGGCGATAGTCTGTGAGCTTGCGGTTCACATCTGCATATTTCATGACAGTGATCTCCCGATGGGTAAGTTCATTTGTGCCGTGGCGCACGCTTGCGCGCCGATCCCGAGGCGGGCTGCCGCCGCGCCCGCGGCCGCGAATCGATGTCCACCAGTGTCGCGGCCAGCAGCTCGAACTGCTGCTGCCAGTACTTGCTGTAGCGGTTCAGCCATACGGCCGTATCGAGCAGCGGGCCGGCGTCCAGGCTGCATCTGCTGATGCGGCCAGTGCGCGCCTGCTGGATCAGTCCGGCGCGCACCAGAACCTGGATGTGGCGCGAGACCGCCTGCAGTGAAATGCCGAACGGCGCGGCGAGTTCGGAGACCAGCAGCGCATTGCCATCCAGCCGCTCGAGGATCCTGCGGCGCACCGGGTCCGACAGTGCGAAAAAGACCGCGTCGAGCCGGCTGTCGGCGTCCCGGGGATCCGCAGGCGCCTCCCCAACCACGTACAATTGCGGGCCAATAATCATCATTCGTATTAAATATCAATTTATCGATTTACTGTCAACTGACTAGTTGAGTATTATCCGGCGCGCGGTAGCCGCACCCGGCCGGCGGCCTCGCCGGGCGCCCGGCCGGCCGCCTGAGGTGACTCATACCTTCAACATGTCCGCCATGCTCAGCACCGCCTCGGCGATGTCGACCAGGCGCCTGTTCTGGCTCATTGCCGTGTGTCGCAGCAGCTCATAGGCGTCGGCTTCCGTCAGGCGCCGGTTCTTCATCAGCACGCCCTTGGCGCGATCGATCAGCTTGCGTTCGGCCAGCGCCGTACGGGCTGTTTCGAGCTGGCTGCTGACGTCATCGATGCGACGCGACTGGGCTTCGACCACGTCGAGGATCGAGCGCATCGGCGTCGGCAGTGCGCCATCGAGTGTTCCATCCAGCGCATAGAAGCCGATGCCGGCGTCGAGGCCGAGGCTGTTGAGCGCCGGGTCGGCATCGGTGATCAGCATCGCCACCGCGGCGGTGGCGCGGATGCCATCAGCATGCATCGCGTCCGTGAGCGAGGAGGCCGGCGTCTGCGCCTCGGCAAGCTTGGCGGCGCACAGTGTCCCCAGCTCGGCAGCCAGCCGGTCTTCAATGAGCTTCATGGCGTCGATGCGCCGCGTCGTCACCTCGTACCAGTGGTCGGCGGCAACGCCGAGCGGTTGCTCGCCGCAGGAGCGCGGATCGAGCGCAATCCGGCGCACGCGCTGGACTTCGAGCGCGTCGGCTCCGGCGGCGAGTTCGTCGGCGGCCGCCACCTGCGCCGGATCGGCGAATTCGGCAAAGATGCGCAGCGCCTGATCCTGCGCGCTGGCCAGGTACTGCAGGCGGCGTTGTTCAGCGGCGTCAAAGCGGCCGCGTGAAAACGCCGCCCCTGCGGTGGCACGCTCCTGACCCGCATATTCCTTGCCCTGCGAGAAATTCACCAGTGCCACCAATGCCCGCGAGGTGGCCGGATCGGCGGCGATATCCGCGGTCTCGAAGCCGACCGCGAGCAAGCGGCCGATCACATCGGAAAACGCCTTTACGGCATCCTGCGGCGTCAGCGTCAGCGCGGCTATGCGCTGACGGGTCTGCGGCAGGGTATCCAGCGCCAGGAACGCCAGCGCCACGCGCGTGTAGAAGCGCGCGCCGACGCTGATGCGGTCGAGTCGTACATCGATGTGCTCGAGACGCTCGCGCACCAGGGTCTCGATCTCGCGGCTCTCAGCGATGCGCAGGGCGAGGCGATCGGCGAACGTGGCGCCACCGGAACCGAGGAAGATCGATGTCGCGCCGCGCTCCTTCTGCAGCGCGTGGATCAGTTTGCTGATGCCCTGGACCAGTTCCGCGAGGATCGACAGTTGCGTGAGGTCACGCGCACGGCACTGTCGTGCGGAACGGAAAAAGCGCGCAGCTGGCGTCTGGACGCCAGCATCTGCGCCACGATCTCTACCGCGATTTTTACCGCGGTCTTTACCGCGATCTTTACCTGCAGCCATGCATCACCTGTCGCCCGACTGTGCCACCAGCAGGAGTGTGTCGCCAGCATCGATCGGCGCGTGCAGCGAATGCACCAGGCGCGCGACGGCGCTGGCCGCGCAGTGCGCGCGGGGCAATCGCGCTGGGAGCGCACGAACTTCGTGCGCCGGCTGATCGAAATGCACCGCAATACGCCAGTGCGTCGCTGGTCGAAACCAGTGCATCGCTGGCGCTTGAGTGCATCGCTGGCACTTGAGTTGCGCGCCGATAAAGATAGGCGCGCTAAGCGCCTGACTTGCATGGCGACCGAACAACGGGCGACAGCCGCAGAAAGCCGCGGCGGCTGCCGCAGAATGCCGACCACGGCCGACGACCTGTGCCGAGCGGATGGCACGCAGGTTGCAGAATCAATCGCAGTCAGGTGGCCATGCGCCGCCTTAACGGGGCAGATCCGCTAGCGGAACTGCACAGGCAAAGCCGCCAACCCGTACGCACCGGAACGTGTGCGTACCGTTGGCGGTTTTTTTTTGCACGCACGGGGACATCACGATGAAACAGGTGATCGCGTCGTTGAAGACTGGCAACTGGAAGGCCCTGCTGGCCTGCTTCCTGTATTTCGACACCGGCTTCACCGCCTGGGTGATGTTCGGTCCGCTGGCACCGTACATCGCCAAGCAGCTGGCGCTGTCGCCCACCCAATCGGGATTCCTGGTGGCAGTGCCGGTGCTCAGCGCCTCGATCGTCAGGGTGACGCTGGGAAATCTGTTCCAGTCGGTCAATGGGCGCGGACTGGCTCTGCTGGGCATCGCGCTGTCGGCGATCCCGGCGCTGCTGCTGTTGCTGCCGATCGCACCGAGCTACGCGTTGCTGCTGGTGCTGGGCGGATTCCTCGGCGTCGGCGGCGCCAGTTTTGCCATTGCGCTGCCGATGGCCGGTAGCAGCTATCCGCCGCGAGTGCAGGGCCTGGTGCTGGGACTGGCGGCCGCGGGCAATATCGGCGCGGTCATCGACGGATTCGTGTTCCCGACGCTGGCGCAGCATTGGGGCTGGCAACGAGCCACGGCCGCGGTGTTGCCGCTGCTGGCGCTGACCGCCGCCGCGGTGCTGCTGTGGGCGGAGGATCGCAGCGCCAAGAGTGGCAGCCCGATGCGCGCGCTGGTCGGCTTCGGTGTGTCGTTGCTCGGCATCATCGTGCTGGTGCAACTGGTGAACCGCGGCCTGTTTGGCACTGGTCGCACCGGCACGCTGCTGCTGCCGGTGCTCGGTGTCGCGGTGGCGCTGGCGGTACTGCCGCGCAAGTACCTGGCGGTGCTGGCTGAGCGCGACACCTGGGTCGTCATGCTTATATATAGCATCACGTTCGGCGGCTTCGTGGGCATGAGCTCGTACGTCAGCCTGCTGCTGACCACGCAGTACCAGCTGTCGAAGGTCGACGCCGGGATGTTCATGGCTGCGCTGTCGTTCACCGGCGCGCTGGTGCGGCCGGTCGGCGGGCTGCTGGCCGACCGGCTGTCGGGTGTCAGGGTACTGCTGGTGCTGCTGATCGGAATCGCACTGTGCAACTTCAGCTATGCGATGTTCATGCCGGCGCTGGCGAGCGCGATCGTGCTGCTGGCGGCGCTGTACCTGTGCTTCGGCCTGGGCAACGGCGCCACCTTCCAGCTGGTGCCGCACCGCTGGCGCGGCAAGACCGGCCTGATGACTGGCATCATCGGCGCGGCTGGCGGCATCGGCGGGTTTTATCTGCCGGTGATCATGGGCATCGCCAAGGAGAGCACCGGCAGCTACCAGCTCGGCTTCGCCACCTTCGGCGTACTGGCGACCATCGCTTTCGTACTGCTCGGCGTGCTGCATCGACAGTGGCTCAGCTGGTCTTCGCCGGACGACAGCGCGCTCGGCTTTGATGCAACGGTCGCACCTGTTGCCGAGTAGCTGCCATGACGGTTAACCCGGTGACGGTGAACCCGGTCACGGTCAACTCGATGAAGCTCGTGGTGATCGGCAATGGCATGGTCGGACAGCGGTTGCTGGAGCAGTTGCAGGAAGCGATCGCGCCGGCGAGCGCGCCGGCCTATGAAATCACCGTGCTGTGCGAGGAGCCACGCCCGGCCTACGATCGCGTACACCTGTCTTCGTACTTTTCCGGCAAGAGCGCCGAGGAGCTGTCGCTGGTCGAGCCGGGCTTCTTCGAGCGCACCGGAATCCAGTTGCATGTTGCAGACCGCGCGGTCGCGATCGACCGCGAGCGGCGACAGGTCGAGACCGCCAGCGGCCGGCGGCTGCCCTATGACCGACTGGTGCTGGCCACCGGATCGTATCCATTCGTGCCGCCGATACCAGGCCGCGACCGCCCCGGCTGCTTCGTGTACCGGACGCTCGAGGACCTGGACGCGATCCGCAGCGCCAGCGCGCAGGCCAAGTCCGGCGTCGTCATCGGCGGCGGATTACTGGGACTGGAGGCCGCCAAGGCACTCAAGGACCTGGGGCTCGACACCCACGTGGTGGAGTTCGCGCCACGACTGATGGCGGTACAGGTCGATGAGGGCGGCGGACGCATGCTGTATTCACGCATCGCCGAACTCGGGGTCGGCATCCACACCGCCAAGCAGACGCTCGAGATCGTGGACGGCGCCACGCACGCGCAGCGGCTGCGTTTCGCCGACGGCAGCGAACTTGAGACCGACCTGATCGTGTTCTCGGCCGGCATCCGGCCGCGCGACGAGCTGGCGCGCACCGCAGGACTTGCGGTCGGCGAGCGCGGCGGCATCGTGGTCGACGGTGCCTGCCGCACTTCGGATCCGGACATCTTCGCGATCGGCGAGTGCGCGCTCTGGAACAACAAGCTCTACGGGCTGGTGGCGCCCGGTTACCAGATGGCCGCGGTGGCGGCCGCGCAGCTTTGCGGCCGTGCGGATACGGCGTTCGCCGGCGCCGACATGAGCACCAAGCTCAAGCTGATGGGGGTAGACGTGGCATCGATCGGCGATGCCCACGGCACCAGCGCGGGCGCACGCAGCTGCGTGTTCACCGACGAGCGCCGCCAGATCTACAAGAAGCTGGTGGTGAGCGCAGACGGCAAGCGGCTGCTTGGCGGCATCCTGGTCGGCGCGGCGGAGGAGTACGGCACGCTGCTGCAAATGGTGCAGAACGCGCTGCCGTTGCCGGAGCACCCGGAACACCTGATCCTTTCCGCGGACGCGCTCGCGCAGGGAGCGGGGAGTGGACCGGCCGCGTTGCCTGATACGGCGCAGATCTGCTCCTGCAACAACGTCAGCAAGGGCGCGCTGTGCGCCGCCATTGGCGACGGTGCGACCACGCTGGGTGCACTGAAGAAATGCACCAAGGCAGCGAGTTCCTGCGGCGGCTGCGCGCCACTGGTGACGCAAATCCTGAAGGCCGAGCTCGCGCGCCGCGGCGTGGCGGTCAACAACAACCTGTGCGAGCACTTTGCCTATTCGCGCCAGCAGCTGTTCCACCTGGTGCGGGTCGGAGAACTGCGCTCGTTCGAGGATATCCTGGCGAAGCACGGACGTGGCCTGGGCTGCGACATCTGCAAGCCGGCGCTGGCGTCGATCCTGGCGTCGTGCTGGAACGGGTTCGTGCTGGCGCGCGACAAGGCCGGGCTGCAGGACTCGAACGATCACTTCCTGGCCAATATCCAGAAGGATGGCAGCTATTCGATCATTCCGCGTGTCGCCGGCGGCGAGATCACCCCGCAGCAGCTGATCACGATCGGGCAGATCGCGCAGAAATACCAGCTGTACACCAAGATCACCGGCGGGCAGCGCATTGATATGCTCGGAGCGCAGGTGCACCAGCTGCCCCTGATCTGGCGCGAGCTCATCGACGCCGGTTTTGAATCCGGCCATGCCTATGGCAAGGCGCTGCGCACCGTCAAGAGCTGCGTCGGCTCGACCTGGTGCCGCTATGGCGTGCAGGACAGCGTAGCGCTGGCGATCGAGATCGAGAATCGCTACAAGGGCCTGCGCTCGCCGCACAAGCTCAAGGTCGGCGTCTCCGGTTGCACGCGCGAGTGCGCCGAAGCGCAGAGCAAGGACGTCGGCGTGATCGCGACCGAGAACGGCTGGAACCTGTACGTGTGCGGCAACGGCGGCATGAAGCCGCGGCACGCTGAGCTGCTGGCCGCAGACCTCGACCGGCCGACGCTGCTGCGCTACATCGACCGCCTGCTGATGTTCTACATCCGCACCGCCGACCGGCTGCAGCGAACCGCCGGCTGGCGCGATGCCCTCGAGGGCGGGCTGGATTACCTGAAGGAAGTCATCTGCGAGGACCGGCTCGGCATCGGCGCCGAGCTCGAGGCCGACATGCAGCGGGTGGTGGACAGCTACGAGTGCGAATGGAAGAAAGCGATCAACGATCCGCAGACGCTGCGACGCTTCCGGCATTTCGTCAACAGCGACAGCACCGACAGCCGCATCGTGTTCGTGCAGGAGCGCGGCCAGCCGCGCCCGGCCCGGCCCGAGGAGCGCACGCCGGTCGAGGAGCGTCCGGTACTGGAGACGAGCGCATGAGCGACTGGCAGCCGGTGTGCGCGCTCGACGACATCGTGCCGGAGAGTGGCGTCGCGGCCCTGATCGGCAATCGGCAGATCGCGATCTTCCGGGTGCGCGATGCGGTCTATGCCATCGGCAACCACGATCCCGCGAGCGACGCCAACGTGCTGGCGCGCGGCATCGTTGGCGATATCGGCGGGGAGATCGTGGTTGCCTCGCCGATCTACAAGCAGCATTACAGCCTGGTTTCGGGACGCTGCCTGGAGCAGCCCGAGCTGTCGGTACCGACGTACCCGGCGCGCCTGCAGCAGGGGCAGGTGTGGATTGGCTGCGACGTGCAGGCGGCAATGCCGGCGCCAACGCCGCGCCGGGCGCCGGGGACGCGTCGCCTGGTGGTGATCGGCAACGGCATGGCTGCGATGCGCACCATCGAGGAATTGCTCGAGCTGGCGCCGGCTGCCTACGAGATCACGGTGTTCGGCGCCGAGCCGCAGGGCAGCTACAACCGTATCCTGCTGTCGTCGCTGCTGGCCGGCGACAAGCGCCTGGAAGACGTGGTGACGCATCCGCTCGACTGGTACGCACAGCGCGGCATCCATCTGCATACCTCGGATCCGGTGGTCGAGATCGACCGCGCACATCGCTGCGTGCGCTCGCGCAGCGGCGTGGAGGCCAGCTATGACCGGCTGCTGATCGCGACCGGATCGCATGCCAACGTGTTGCAGGTGCCGGGCAGCACGCTGGCCGGCGTGATCACTTTCCGCGACCTTGCCGATGTCGATGCAATGCTGGCCGCGGCGCACGCGCATCGGCACGCGGTGGTGATCGGCGGCGGCCTGTTGGGGCTGGAGGCGGCCAATGGGCTGCTGCAGCGGAATATGTCCGTGACCGTCGTGCATTCCAGCGCGCACCTGATGGAGCGGCAGCTCGATGCGACTGCGGCCGGGCTGTTGCGGCGCGAGCTGGAACGGCGCGGCCTGAAATTCGTGATGCCGGCGGCGACCGCGGGCATGCGCGGCGAGAGCCGCGTGAGCGGCGTGACGCTCCGCGATGGCCGTGAGCTGGCCGCCGAGCTGGTGGTGATGGCGATTGGCGTGCGGCCGAATATCGCCCTGGCGCAATCGGCGGGCCTGCCCTGCGACCGCGGCATCCTGGTGGACGACACACTGTCGAGCTACGACCCGGCGATCTATGCGGTCGGGGAATGCGTGCAGCATCGCGGCAAGACATTCGGGCTGGTGGCGCCTTTGTGGGAGCAGGCGCGCGTGTGCGCGAACCACCTCGCCGGGCGCGGTACCCGCGCTTATCGCAGCCGGCAGCTGTCGACGCAGCTGAAAGTCAGCGGCGTCGACGTGTTTGCCGCCGGCAATCACGCCGAGGGCCCCGGCGCCGAGTCACTGGTGCTGCGCGATCCGCGGCGCGGCGTCTACAAGCGGCTGGTGATCGAGAACGACCGCATTCGTGGCGCGGTGCTCTACGGCGACGTGCGCGATGGCCACTGGTACGCCGAGCTGATCAACCAGGGCCGCGACATCCGCGCGCTGCGCGACCGGCTGCTGTTCGGGGAGGCGGCCGAACCGGCGGTGGCGGCGAGCGCGGTGGCAGCGGCAGTGGCGGCGGACGCGGCGGCGCGCTGATGGACGGTGTTCGCACCACCTGCCCGTACTGCGGCGTGGGCTGCGGGGTGCTGGCCGAGGTGGCAGACGGCAAGGTGCAGGTGCGCGGCGACCCGCAGCATCCGGCCAATCGCGGCGCGCTGTGTTCCAAGGGCTCGGCGCTCGGCGAAACCGTCGGGCTTGCTGGCCGGTTGCTGCGGCCGCGCGTACAGGGCCAGGACACCGACTGGGCGAGCGCGCTCGACGCCGTCGCGTCAGGTTTTCGGCGCATCATCGACCAGCACGGACCGGACTCGGTCGCGCTGTACGTGTCGGGGCAGCTGCTGACCGAGGACTACTACGTCGCCAACAAGCTGATGAAAGGCTTCATCGGCAGCGCCAACATCGATACCAACTCGCGGCTGTGCATGTCATCGGCAGTGGCCGCGCACAAGCGCGCCTTCGGCGAGGACTTGGTGCCGACCAGCTATGAGGATCTGGAGCTCGCCGACCTGGTGCTGCTGGTGGGTTCGAATCTCGCATGGTGCCATCCGGTGCTCTACCAGCGCATCGTGCAGGCGAAGCGGCGCCGGCCGTCGATGCGGCTGGTCGTCATCGACCCGCGTCGTACGCCCACCTGCGACATCGCCGATCTGCATCTGCCGCTGCGGCCGGGCAGCGACGTCGCATTCTTCAATGGCCTGCTCAGCTGGCTGTCACGGCAGGACATCGTCGATCGCGATTTCGTGCAGGCACATACCAGCGGTGCCGAGCAGGCGCTGCTCGCGGCGGACAATACTGCCGGCGACATCGACGTGGTCGCGCGCCTGTGCGGCCTCGACGGCGCGCTGCTGCAGCGCTGCTACCAGTGGTTTGGCAGCACCGAGCGCGTCGTGACGCTGTTCTCGCAGGGCGTCAATCAATCAGTCGCCGGCACCGACAAGGCCAACGGCATCATCAACGCGCACCTGCTGACGGGGCGCATCGGGCGGCCGGGCATGGGGCCGTTCTCGATCACCGGCCAACCCAATGCGATGGGCGGCCGCGAGGTCGGTGGCATGGCCAACATGCTCGCGGCGCACATGGAGCTCGCTGACGCCCGACACCGCGACATCGTGCGCCAGTTCTGGAGTGCGCCGCGGCTGGCAGAGCGACCGGGACTCAAGGCGGTCGAGCTGTTCGAGGCGATGCATCAGGGCCGCGTCAAGGCGGTATGGATCATGGCCACGAATCCGGTCGTCAGCCTGCCGAACGCCGATCGCGCGCGCGAGGCGCTGCGGCGCTGCGAGCTGGTGGTGGTGTCCGACTGCGTTGCCGACACCGACACCGCCGCGCTGGCGCAGATACTGTTGCCGGCGGCAGCGTGGGCGGAGAAGGACGGCACGGTGACCAACTCGGATCGGCATATATCGCGACAACGCCGCTTCATGCCGGTACCAGGCGTGAGTCGACCCGACTGGTGGATCATCTGCCAGGTCGCGCAGCGGCTCGGCTTTCGCGAGCAGTTCGACTATGCCAGCGCCGCACAGATCTTCGATGAGCACGCACGCCTGAGCACGGCCGGCAACGACGGCACGCGCGCCTTCGATCTCGCGGGCCTGGTGGGGCTTGCCGCC
>Ga0116229_10001515_pt1 | contig 36638 bp, 38 predicted proteins | sample S1TSphgellanicum_3_FD_87313 | JGI IMG/M metagenome (GOLD analysis project Ga0116229, IMG submission 87313) | Host-associated microbial communities from peat moss isolated from Minnesota, USA - S1T2_Fc - Sphagnum magellanicum MG | ecosystem: Host-associated > Plants > Peat moss > Unclassified...
ATAATTAACTTCATCTACGAACGCAACCTAATAACTAGACATACATTCGCATTCGTCCTTCATCGGTAGCATTTGTGCTTTCAAGCACAGTCACCTTGTAGAACCGGAGGTAGAGGGACAAAAATTACCTCACAAATCCCACAATTTTTCTTTTTCACATATAGTGAAAAATTTACATTGGATGTTTAAAATCCACTTGTGACAAGATACCAACCTATCTTGTCTAACCAATCTTTAGGTGTTTACTTTAAGCCGTACAAAGTTTTTTTCAAACTATAAACCAAATTAGGATGTGTTTGGTTCACATAACCTGGTGGTTGTTCCATGTACACTTCTTCCTATAAATCTCCATGAAAAAAAACATTATTTACATCCATTTGATGTAAAGACCATCCTTTTGCTACTACCATAGCAATGATTACTCTTACAATAGTCATTTTTACAACTAGACTATAGGTCTTTTCATAGACTATGCCATAAGTTTAGGCATAACCTTTAGCAACCAATCTTGCTTTATATCTACTCATAAATCCATCTGCATTGTGCTTGACTTTTTACACCCATTTGCACCCAATTGTTTTTTTGTTCTTTGGTAAAGCTACCAATTCCCAAGTAGCATTAGCATCCAACACCGCCATCTTTTCATCCATGGCATTGTCGCAATTATAATTTCCAACCGCTTGTTCAAAACAAGTGGGTTCAACCTCCTATATTACTCTCACCATGTATACATAATGATGAGTTACAAAACCATCATATGTGAGTCTTCGTACATGGTACTTGACTTGTGTGAATCTCCATATTCCACTATTATTGTCAAGCGTTTTCAAAGTTTTATTAGCCATTCGAGCTCTGAGAATAATAACTGAAGGAACTCTTGATTCTTCACCCACACTCTTCTTTGAATCAATTGACTCACCATCTACATGAAAATTTCTAAATGATGTTTGAAAACTACCATGTACCATGTTTGAAGATCTTAATCTTCCTTTCCATGGAGTGCTATTAAACTCAGTAATTGAAGATTCTTGTGGTCCACTCATAAATTGTGATTCTTGTTCCATATTTGATGAAACATCACCATTTTTAGCCTTTCCATCTTCTGCTATCTTCTATGGTGAGTACAACTAACCATTTCATCAAACACAACATTTCTACTCATTTGCAATTTTTGAGTGGAAGGGTTGAAGCATTTATATCCTTTTCGTTCTAAGGAATATCCAATGAAAAAACATTTTTCAACTTTTGGGTTTAGTTTTGATTTCTTTTCATCAGGAACATGCCCGTATGTAATGCAATCAAACATTTTAAGGTGTGAAACATATAGTTTCTTGCTTGTGAATTTTTCTTTGAATGTCATGCCATGAATTACCACTATGGGTGTTCGATTCATGATATAGACTAAGTTATTATTGCTTCAACCCAAAAGTAATTTGGCAAATTCTTCTCATTCAATATGGCACGTGTTATTTCTGCAATGTACATGTTATTCCTTTTGGCAATTCCATTATGCTATGGGGAATAATTATATGAATATTCCTTTGAATTCCATGTTCCCTCAAGTATTCATTAAATTCATTGAAAAATATTTTCCCCCTCCATCGGACCTTAGGCATTTGATGTTCACACCCTTTTCCTTCTTCACCATTACTTTGAAATTCAAAAATGTTGAAACACTTCACCTTTGTGTTTCATGAAGTAGACCCACACCTTCCTTGTGTGGTCATCAATGAAACTCACATAGTACGTACATCTTCCAATGGATTTTGTCTTCGTGGTCCACACATCTGAGTGGATCATTTTCAAAGGTTTGGAACTTACATGAGTTGTTTGAGCTGGGAATGGATGCTTAACTTGCTTCCCCAATTGGCATGTTTCACAAGCTTTTGACATCACCTCTTTGTTCAAAATTTGGAAAGACCTCCAATAATATTTTGTTTTTCCATCAATTTAATTCATTGGAAATTAACATGGCCAACTTACTTGTGCCAAATTCCAATGTCTCCAACTCCCTTTCCATGTGTGAATAACATGGAATTCACCTCAAGCATGTTCACATCCAAGTTGAACATTCATCCATTCCTTTTCCCTTTTGCAATCAATTTGTCTTGGTTCTTCATGTCTTCCACAAAACATCCATTAAAATTGAATGTCACCTATAAACCTTGTTCCGCCATCTAACCTATCAAAACTAAATTTTTTGTTATGGTTGGAACATAAAGTACATCTTTCAAGTACCTTGTTTGCCCATATTACATGGACAATGGCACCTTGCTAATTTGTGTGATGGGATGTGTAGTGTCATCACCAATTTCCACAAACCTCGATTTCAAATCCCTTGTGTCTCTAAACCATTTTCCATGACTAGTCATGTGGTTTGAAACTCCATAATCCACATACCAGACATTGTTATCTAATATATTTCTTATCATTGAATTTGCCACGTGTTGCATCATAAACAATTGTTCATCACCTTGATTGTTAATTGATGCATAATTCCCTTGTTGTGGCTTTCCATTTGGTGCATCATGTTCCCTTTGATAACAGTTTTTTGCCATGTGCCCAGGTTTCTTGTAATAATAACAATTGGAGTCATTATTTAGTTGTTAACCTCGATGACTTTTACCGTGACCTCCATGACTTCCTCTTTCTCTAAAGTTTCCTCATCCACCTCCATAAGGTTGACTTTCATGTTAGTACTTTCCACCATGCGAGCTTCCATGTCAACCTTGAAATGAGGTTTTACCACCTCTACCTCTACTTCTATTAATATTTGAGTAGAAAACATTTTCTTGTGATCCTCCATTCAATGAAGTATCAACAATTCTCATTTATTCACTTATAAATAGGGTTATTAAGTCTTAGAAATCGAAAAATATTTTTCAAACTATAATTGAAATACGAAACTGGCTATAATCTTTTCCAAGTCCATTCAAGGTCACAGCCACTAGATCTTCATCATCTACATGGGCTCCTATAGATGCAAGAACATCTGCAAGGTTTTTCACCTTTATAGAATAGTCACTGATGTTCATCTTGTTTTTCTATAGATTATGCAACTTTTGTTTGGGTTACATTTTATGGGCTTGTGTATTGGTGTTATACATCTTCACCAATGTATCCCAAACTTGTTTAGGTGATTTTGCATCTTGAATGAGCACAATCATGGAATTAGACACATTCACAGAAAGCCAATACAAGACTTTTCAAGTTTTTTCATACCAAGTTTTATTAGCTTGAATTTGTTGTTGTGTGGGGTTTTTTGGGAGAGGAGGTTCTTTTTCATCACCAATTATGAACTCCCAATAACCTTTCCCCATCAGAAAATTCATAATCCTAAATTTCCACACTTGAAAATCGTTTTTGTCTAAATTTTCAATTACAACTTGAGAAAGACTGTTTGCCATCTCTCAAGGCAACACTCAATGTCTTCCTGGGGTTTCACAAATGATTTGTTTTAAAAAATGATTTTATTTCTTTCCTTGGGTTTCTAGGGTTAAGATCAAGGTTTTCTTTCCTTAGGTTTCTAGGATTAGGGTTAGGGTTAGGGTTCAACAAGATGGACCTTGCATATGTATGTATGTCTTGAGTATTATACAAAATTTTATACTATCATCTCTCAAAATTTTATTTCATTTAACTTCATGAAATGAGAAATCTTGCTACTTCTTTGAAATCACTTCAAACCAAGACCTGAACACAAAATGACTTACGACTTGTTCTCAACACTTCTAAACTCCTTGAGATTTTGGGGGACACATTAAATATGTCTTCTATATCTGCTCAAATTTTCAATTCTATTGATAATGATCACAAAAAATTATCATTTTCAAAAGAAATTAATTTCAAAATTAAGGTTGAAACTTTAGATACTTGGATCTCTCTTAATACATATTCAAATGACATGAATGTTTTTTCACATATATAGTCTTTTATGATTTATAAAATCTCAAAATTATAGATCCAAAAATACTCAAACAAAAGAGATATGACTAAAAAACCAAATCTAACATAGAGTTTTCAAAAGTTCACAACTCTCACAAAACATATCCTTTTCTTTTGGAATTTTGATAATAGAAGTGTCTTATAGTCTTCTATAATCTCTCTAAGTTTCATCCCAAGATCTTTTCACAATATATCTAAATCTAGATTTAAAGATCTAACTTTCACAACCTTTGATATGTTAATTTCTTCTCACCTCTTTTCTTTTCTTTTCTTTCTTTTCACATTCTTTCTTTTCCTCATTTTTCTTTTACACTTGACAAACTCTTATGATATTAATAAAAACTTTCAAGCTTTAGTTTTAAAAACTTTCTAGCTTTAGATCTCTTTCAACTTTCTCATCAAATAACTTAAGTTTTGATACCATGTTAACAAATAGGAAATCTAGTCAAGTGCAAACATAAATCTTTATTAGAAGGAAATTAAAACATGATGCTCACAACATGGAACATAACATCAAGAACTCCTCAAGGTTCTTATCACATGAAATACACAAACTTGTGCAATGAAAAAAAAAAAACCAAACCATCAACACCAAGGTATTTAACTAAAAGACCAAACCACAAATAATCAAACTAATATAAATAAAGAAAGTAATTCAACCTTGTGAAATAACCTAATTACTTTCCTACTCTAGTAACTAATGAAACCTAATTAGTTGAGCTTGAATTCTCAACAAGTGTGACATTAAACAAAGGCTAAACATGCAAATTTAAACAACATGTAACCATGGATGGAAGGATTTCTTCGAATAATGTTTTTCGATAAGGGAAAACCACTTTGGGATCCAACCTCAAAGCTAACCTCCACATCCACACATTTTGACATGTGTTTAAGGGGAGCCTTTTTGTCGTAAGTAACATCAAGTCTTCCAAAAATAATTTTTGATTTTCATATTGCTTCTTATAAAGAATTGTGCTCCCAAAAAATGCAGAAATTACACTTGGTGTTATTTTGGAATGTTTCTTGGTTAGTTGGATAGTCCTACAACTCACATCACACATTGCTTGTGACTTTGAAATGTTGTCTGTAATAGCAAGTTGTTCAACATATGTAGTTACAAGTTCAAAATGCTTAAATTCAACATGCCTTTTCATGGAACTTGTCCTAAAAAAGGTGTTATATGCAATGATTTCCTTCTTCCCTTTTATCTTAGACTTATCAATCAAAGCGAGAAAGACAATGTGGGGAAAGAAATGCTACATGTCAATTGTTGCACTTGATCACAAGTGGGAAAATCCCCATTGTTTACAACAAAAAAGGCCTAGGGAACAAACTTACAACTATAACTAGCCCAAAATTTGTCTTGTTTGTGTAAAAACACTAAAGATTCTACTCAATCTCTATCTTTACTAGGTGGAACAAAGGTGTTCATGCTAACATCTATAGATGAAGAAGTTGTTCCTCTAAGTGGAATGCTAAGAGGATTAGTGCAGCCAAGGACTATACTTGCACATTAACTCCTTGAGAGGGTAGTGAACCTGAAGTCTCCATGCCCAAATAATTTTCATGTTGTCTTGCCATACCTAAAAGATTGCAAAAAAAAAGGAATCAAATTTCTTATCCCAATGTTCTATGACTACTTTCAATCAAATTCAAACATGTTAAATGAAAATAAAAAATAGAACTCACTTGGAAAAAAATTTGTTGTTGGAACTTTGATTTGTTGTTGTAGATTCTCACTACTATTGTAAAAAATCATTGCTACTACATGTTGAAAGAAATCATTGCTACTATTTAATATCATAAGAAATCATTATTGCTTCTTATTGTAAAAAATCATCATTATTGGTGTTCATAGAAATCATTATTGTTGTTGTTGCCTATATAGAATGCATCAAATTGTGCAAAATCAATTTGGAAAACATCTATCATTATTGCATTACATATTGGAGCTTGAACAATACTTCATGTGGGTTTAAAATCTAATCTCACATGTTGTGAATAACATCATAGCACTAGCTACTTATTTCAAAATGAATCATAAAACCAACACCAATAGTGTTGTACACATTGAACATCAAAATTAAAACCATCATAATCCATTAAAATTGAAATTACCTCTACAATTGAGAACAAGTGAAAGTCTTAAACCATTATGGAATCTCTTCAACATTCTTCGCACCCATCTATAAATCAAAGAGTTACATAGAAATGTAATAGGCATAAATCCAAAAGGAATCTTGTGATAGAAAAATCTTGGACCTTTATTGTAAAGGTGCAAAATTTCACACAAAATAAATATGGTTGAATAAGAATTCAAGGAGCTGTAAAGGAGCTGCATGAGAGCTCTAATGCTTTAATGCTTTTAGCTCTGCACTTTGAGCTCAAAGTTCAAATCCTATGAGTATTTGCATTAGAAGGCTATGTGTTGGCATAAACATTTTGATCATTGTCCCATATATCTTATAATCCTACAAGTGATTAGTATACACCCAATATGTAAACTTTGCCTTGAGCTTTGAATTTACACTCTTCAACTTTTTTTTCTTTTACACACATGTACAAATCCAAATTTGGTGGTAATCTACAAGAGTGTCATGGATATGGATTTGTGACATGATGCAAATGAAAAAGTTTTGTCCTAAATTTCTTTGATGGAAGTTCCCTTCTGTTAATGGGATATTTCTCTTTCCCACTTGCTGCAAATCTCTTTTCCTAAATTTTGAAGAGATACAAATTACTCAATGCTAACAAGTATTCCAACTTGTAATGAAAATACAAAATTGTATTAAGAAATCAAAGTTTGTACATTATAGATTTCAAAAAATAAGTATGGAAAGTAGAGATCTAATGTCTTTCATTTTCTACCATCTTTCCTTTAGACTCTAAGTTTGAACTTTGAAATGCATCGTGCAAATCACCTAAATAGTAAAGCTGATAAAACTCTTTATTCTAATCAAATAATAGAAACTAGCTAGTAAGATGTAATGAACACTCATAATTGCTTATGAAACTCCTTGCTATAATCAACTAATAGAATCTAGCTACTAAAATTGTTATTAACAGTTAAAATTTTCAAAATCTACTACTTGTTTTGCTAACTACCTATTTTGTCATTTACTTGTCTGTCAACTACCTATTTTGCCAATTATAGGTTTTGTAGAGGATTTTTTTTAAAATTTAAATTTAGAAAAATAAATAAATAAATAATTTTTCAAGAAAATAGAAATTTTTTTAGCGCTCTCACAAATAATAAAAAAAATGATTACTTATTTTGTCAACTACATGTTCTGTTAACTACAGGTTTTGCAAATTACTGGTTCAATAAATCTCACTAGTCCAACATGTGTCATCGGATTAGTTACTACCAATTATATTACCAATATTGATTCATTAACTATCAGTTAAATACCAATACACAGAGAAATTTGGTTAACACCTTCAACTTCAAAATAAAAATAAAAATTGAATGCACAACATAACACATGTTTGGGGACATGTGTGTTTAATGACATTTGTGGTGTTTGATTATATTCTCCATTTAAATCTAACATCACAATCATTGGTTTTGATTGGACCATTTGGTTGGTATTAGCGAATTTAAAATAATTACATATGCCAGAACAGCTCCAAATGACAAAACAGCTACACGTGTTTCAATAGCCACAACATCATGTATTTGTTTTTAATTATCATTTATTGCTTTGATTTGATATTTTCATTGATTTTTTGTTTCAACGGTCATTACATATTTGTTCAACAAGGAACACATTACTCAAATTTAGCCATAATTTTGTTTTATTTTTTATAACTGAATATTTCCTTCTGAGATCACATTCTTTGAACAAATACTCATGTTCACATGTCTATTAAACTACAATTCAATGTAAAAAAATGGGATTTTGGTTTTTCATTCAATTTTTGGTTCATCATTTTTTTTTATTATACACATCTTGTGGTTTCAAAGTTGGCCCTATCATCTGATGATTAATTGGTTGTTTTAACATTTTGTTCCTCAATTCTTATGGTACCTAAGCTCACCTACCTAGAATTGCATAAAGTCATCACCAAGGTTTCATGAATTTTGTGGATAACAAGTTCCCAAGCATTACCAAATCCCTTATTGATAAATTGTTCAATAAGCTTGTGAAAAAATACTTTAAAATTGGCTTTTTAAAAATTATCCATTCTTTGAAAAAGTCCATTACATGTGTATACATAGCCAAATTATAGTCCTCCATATCCTCCTTGGAAATGTTTATAGTTTGTTTATATACATGGAAAGACTTTCTTTGTCTATCTTCACATTTGCCCATCACCATGTAATTGCCCATTCATTTGTTTTGTCAATTACCCTTCTCCATTTTGTTCCCCATGTTTTGATTTCAAGCAAATGTCAAACTCGATTTAGCCTAGTATCATCTCTAATATTCCAACGATTTTTTTACCATCTCACATATTCTATCTAGTGTGCTTGAGATTAACGTGTATTCAATCATAGATTCCAAGGTGTTTGGTGTCACAATTGGTGACAATTTTCTTTTTGCCATTGTAGTAAAGAGCTTTTACGATTACAAACACATGGTTGAGGAAGAAAAGATGCAACTAGGAAGTATGGGTGCAAAGAATGCAAATTGAGGTATTCAACATGCAAATTAGTAGTCTAGAGGGGGAAATGCAATTGCATTGTGCAAGTAACCCAAGGGTTGAAAAAATGAATGACAATAAAAAAAACTTTAAATGGTAAGGTGTCATGGGCTACATCATATTGTTTCAATTCCTAATGGGCGCATGGCTCTTTGTGGTGAACAAGTAGTGTTTGAATTGACACATACCTCTTGGTCGGTCAATAAGTTTATGTGCCATTGAATTATATTTAATTTCAAAATTTATATGGTTTGGATGTTGCAAAGCTAAAATATACTTGGTATTAAAGAAATATGAAGTACTAGTTGAAGTTTGACTTGAACATTTCATGTGATGAATTTTTCAAAATAAACCAACACAATTTTTTTCAATCTTGTCTCTTTTGTTCAGTCTTTTGCAAAAAAAACTCGTTGCCAACATTCATGGAAAATTTCATCCATAAATATCGTTCATCCATGAACACATGGTAGAATATTCTTCCATATCACCAAATATTATGTCCTAAGTGTCTAAAAATATTTTTCAAATATTCTATCAATGTGGGAAGAGTATTTACAAAAAGATTCACCTACTCCCTTGCTCAAGCTCATTTACTCATGTTCATGCTCACATGCTCATGAAATAACATCATTGCAAATTCCTATTAAAACCAAGCTCACAAGGAATTTTGACTCAAATACCAAAAATGAAACTACTAGAATTATAAGAAAGAACAATGCTACTAGACCTATCAATGCTATTAAACCTATTGGTGTTACCGAATCTACCAAACCTACCAATTTTATCGAATCTATCGATGTTATCAAATTTACTAGTTCTATTGAATTTATAAATGCTACAAGAGTTACCAAACCTTTTTGATATTAAAAGATATCACCTAGGGTGCATTCATATTAACATGTACCAAAAATAGTTGTAACCACTATTTATTTTTTGAACTTTGGATTGTAATATAATAATAATAATAAATTAAATATATTTTTATAAATTGTTATTGTGAATACATTATGTACATATTATAAAAAATGGGAATCAATTTAATGAATGAAAAATATGTATAAAGATTTTTAACCTCTTGTAACCAATGTTTAAAAGTTGCATAATGCAGCTTAAAAATAGTTTTGACACCAAAAGCACAATTTGAAAAAAAATTTAACTACATATTTTTGGATTTTTAAAATTATGCACCTTAACATAATAGTATTTAATAATTTTTTTAAAAATTAATGTTTTTAAAAAAGATGCATTAAAAAGAGTTTAAGAATATTTTAAAAATAAAGCAATGGTTTAAGGGGGCACGTATGTGACTCCTAATAGCGTGGTTAGACCCCCCAACAATTGTTGGAGAGTAAACATATTCTTATCTTGGGTCAACTCTTCAAGATTGTTCCAAATTTGAAACAATATGTTGTTGCTAAGTTGGCCCAAAAATATATATATATCATCGCAACAAGACCTAATCTAGTTATTGCTTTGATGGCGATCAATCCTCACATGATTGTGATATAGGTTCAAGTGGGCAAAAACATTATCGAAAACCTCCTATTGGATGGAGGATCCAATGTGAACATCATGACGGAGGAATTTTGGAAATGGTTAGGATTGCCTAGCCTTAAACTAGCATCATATACATTCCAGATGGTAGATCAAACCATCACCAAACTAGTTGGACCAATCAAGGACCTTGATATCCAAATCCATGGGATTTTGTACATTACAACCTACATGGTAATGAAGAACAATGCTTTGGATTCTAGTTATTTGATGTTCTTAGGTTGACCTTGGTTGCGTAATGCATGTGTCACCCATGATTGAGGGAACAATCTAATCACCATTGAAAATAATGAACAATGCAAACCATAGTTGCAACCAAGCATTTGGATAGTAATACCAAACGTCCCAAGGTTTTGCTATGTTATGATTGATGAAAAGAATCACAAATGAAGAAGAAATATTCTTTGTAGTAGAACTAAATTTGTTTACAATTAGGACCATTACATTATCAGAATCAAAAAAAATTAATTATGTAATTTCTAATGCAAAAGTCAATATAGAAGATCTTATGTTTAACTTCCCACATTCTAAAAGACAAATCCAAGTGGATTCTACCCCAACATGCATCAAAGTCCAAGATTTGGATATTACATGTTAAACAATACATGAGGATCACCAAGTAAGTGACGCACTCCCAACTCCTTGAAAGACTCAAATGTGAGTCCAAGTAGAAGATAGCGAAAAAGGGAAAAGTCGGGGCACACTCCCTAGTTCACAACACTTTGAAGGGTAGAGGGGCGTGTTGGAGTTCCGAGATGGGATTAGGAAGAGTTGACAAGCTTCATTCATTCACATGGGCCTGCACATAGCTCACACAAAGTGGTTAGTGCATAATTGGAGCACCTTTGGTGCTAGGACGAGCCACGGGCAACACGGATACATTAGATTCACCACGGCCCGAACTTGGGGGAAGCCACCACCTTCCCCCTTATGGTATACTCTATGGCTGGCCACATAGCCCACATCCAAATGGTTTTTCTCTCCCGAGACTCCCAAGTGAGAGTCCCGAAATCGCGCCAATTGGGACTCTTGCGACTTTGGAGCCCCATAATTTTGCAAATAGACCTCGGATCGAGATGCCATTTGAAGCAAAGTTGTAACTCTCGTCAAGAACTTTCCAACAATATGTCGTACGCCCTCTATAGCTAAGTAAATCAAGTTGATTCCCGACTTTTTCTGGTCAGGAGTCAAACCGGCAATTTGACTCCCGGCCTTTCTTTTGGCCATAACGTGTTTCAAATGTCTAAATGAGCAATGGAAGCCCATTTTAGACATCTAAGTTCTAATATTTTTCCAATGATATAAAGAACGCTACAAGCCATTGAGTTTTGACTCCTTAAATTACTCTCTGACGTTTCAGGAGTCCATTGGGACTCCATCTCCCAAAGTGGGAGATGCCTTGGGAGTGTGAGGGTTCACTCCCTCATACTCCCTCACACTTTCTTACACTCCCGGGAGTATGTGATGTGACTCTCGAGCTTCTTCTTGGCTTGCATCCTTGCGACCTCTTTGCTTTGACTCCCGAGCTTCCTCTTGGCCCGCAAACTTGTAACCCCTTTGCCTTGGTTATGAGCCCAAAGCTAGGGTTGCGACAGTAAGACTCTTCAATTTGGGAACTACTGATAACCTTTAGATGGTAAAGCTAAATGTAACCTTAGACGAATTAGTTGCAACGAACATTGAAACTTTGTTGTAGGAATATAACAACATTTTTGCATGGAATTATACTGATATGAAAGGAATCCCATCACGTATTGCTCAACATTGCATCAAGTTTGACACAACAATTGCACCTATTCATCAAGCAAGGTATTAAATGAACCCAAATTATGTTGTGGTAGTCAAGCAAGATTTGGACAAATTCTTAAGTGCATGCTTCATTGCCCCGATGGAGGAAGCTAATTGGCTATCATTAATTGTCATTATACTGAAAAAAAACAACAAACTTAAAATCTATTTGGATTTCTGGTGACTTAATGCTACAACCAAGAAAAATCCATATCCTTTACCTTTTATTGAAGAGGTTCAGGACGAGGTCACGGGTCATGAGATGTATTCATTTTTGGATGGATTTTTAAGTTCACCAAATCATGATCAGATAGGTACAAGACTACATTCATCATCAATTGGGGAATTTTTGTTTGGGTATTCATGCCATTTGGGCTCAAGAATGCTCCACTAACTTATCAACAAGTGGTGAGTATGACTTTCAAAGATTATCTTAGAATGTTCATGAAATTATTCACGTATGACTTCAGATTTGAACACCCATTTAACAAAGCTACAATTATGTTTTAATAAATGCAGTGGATCCGTTATTAACTTGAACATTGAGAAATGCAAGTTCCTCATGCATTTAGGAGTTATCTTGGGTTACATGGTATCCAAGGAAGGTTAGTTATTGGATCTGAAATAAATTCAACCATTGTTCACATGTTTACATCGAAAAAACCTAAGGACATTTAGGTTTTCAATAGCATGGCAAAATACGACTGATGTTTCATTAAAGATGTTTCATTTATCATGGCTCCCATTACCAAGCTACTATGAAAGGCAAAGGCTTTTGAGTGGACACTAAAGTGTTAATAAGCTTGGGAAGAGATCAAACATCATTACATGGACGCACCAATCTTGATTTCACCCCATTAGGACCTAGAGTTTCATGTTTACACAAACACCTCTAATATGGCAAACATTAATATGTTAGCACAAAACCTTACTAGAAATGTGACCAACCAATTGCCTACATATCTCAATTGTTCAACCATGATGAAGGGAATTATATGACAACTGAAAAGGAAGCACTCACAATCATGTACATGTATGTTTTCCACAAATTTTGTCATCATTTGTTTGGTAACAAATTTATTTTCTATGTGGACCATATGGTGCTATTATACTTGATTTGAAAACCTTAGGTTTCAAGGAGAATATCAAGGTGACTACTAGTATTCTTAGAAAACATTTTTTTGGTAATTTATAAACTAGGGAGATTTCACTTTATGGCAGATGCTTTATCTCGAATGCCCAATCTAACAAAACAGAGTGGAATATTTGACCAAACAATGGATGTTATTTTTTTCCTCTTACAATTGGTGTGGTTATAGGAGATTTTCAAGTACCTCTTTACCAAAAACTTTATAATTCACTATAGTTGAGAACAAAAGAAAAAGCTAGCTTTGAGATCTTTATGTTTTTATTTGGTACATGGAAAATTATGGGTGCAATAATACTAACATGTACCAAAAGCAATCATAACCACTATTTGTTTTCTGAATTTTGGATTATAAAATAATAATAAATATATATTTTTAATAAAATGTTATTGTCAATACATTATGTACATGTCATAAAAATTTGGAAGCAATCTAATGAGTGAAAAATATGTATAAAGATTTTTAACCTCTTGTATCCATTGTTTAAAAATTGCATAAAAGCAACTTAAAGCAATTTTGACATTAAAATCACAATTTGAAATTTTTTTTAATGACATATTTTTAAATATTCACCTTAACATAATAGTATTAAGAAAATGTTAAAGATTTTAAATTTTTTTTTGAAGGACGTATTAAAAAGATTCCAGGAAGATTTTAATAATAAAGTAGTGGTCTAAAGGGGCACGTGTGGTTCCTAATAGAGTGGTTAAACCCTTATATCATCAAGGTCAAGACTAAGTTCTAAGGCGTTGCTTTGAAGATTTGAAAATACCCACAATACTACATGAAATGCATGAAGGAATTGGTTGGTGGTCATTTCTCATCCAAAATCGCAATTTGTAAGATCTTGGATGCCAATTTTAGTGGCTCATGATGCACAATGATGCTTTCCAATATTACTAAGCTTGTGATAATTGTCAACGAACAAAAAATTTAATACAAAGTAACATAGTGAAACTAGTAACTTTGCTATCGGCAAAACCCTTTAAGAAGTGGGGATTGTATTTTTTTGGCCCAATCAAACCCATCAACATGTATATTGGAAACAAGAACATTATGGTAACAATTGATTATGCCACCAAGTGGGTGGAAGCAAAGGCATTATGCACCAATATAACGGTTGTGATTGCGAAATTCATATATGAGTTCATTTTCACGAGGTTTGGTTGTCCGCTTACTTTAGTATGCAATTAAAGCACTCACTTCATTAATGATGCCATTAAGATTTTCACAAACCATTTTACGTTACAACACACAACCTCAACCACTTACTACCCACAAAGTAATGGCCAAACAAAATCAACCAACAAGGTCATTGGTTTGTTTCTTACTAAGTTAATGAATGAAAACCACACCAATTGGAATAAACACATACACACAATTATATATGCTTACCGAACAACATTCAATGTAATTATGGGACATACACCATTTCAGCTAGTTTATGGCCTTTGCCTTTTAATGCCAACATAATATATGTTGCCCATGAACAATTCACATTTTGATTGAGATTTTTCCCACTCATGTTCTCATTAATCGCTGGCATAATTGGAGCAAATTGGACAATACAAAGCAATGGAACACAACGTTATGGATTCAACAACACCACAAAATCAAGACCTTCTCTATGGGAAACATAATTCTTTGGTTTCCCAAATGTAGAAGTGAACACACTAGATTGTTCGAAAAATGATGGTTTGGCATGTATAAAATACAATATTGCTTCCTTAATAATACTATATTGATGGTCAACATTGACAAATTTGAACTAAATCCCATTTTGGTGAACATCAACAAGTTAAAAACTTACTAATACTTGGGTAAAGCTCCTTGAGGACTCAAGCCACCATCAAAGGGGGAGGAGAGCATAAAGAGGACTTATAAGAAGATTTTTAAGATGGTTTTACTGAAAATAAGTTTACATTGAAAAACAACATTAATCGAAAACCAAATTTTGGAAATGACCAATCAAAATATCATATCCCTACTAAACTTAGTTTAATTTTTGGTCGATTAGATTCCGGTAGTGACCAACTGAAAAGAAGGATGCCTACCAAATTAGAAGGGTAGCTTCTAGGTGAAGAAGTAAGAGATTTCAATTTAGTTAATGCTAAGACAAATTTTGGCTTGGAATTTGCCCACATAATTCCAATGTGGAGTCCCCAAAAGAAGATTCCACAACAAAAATGTTTGAGATAAGTCTTGCAAGAAACCAAGACCATTCCAGCTTGGAATCGGTATGAAGAATTTTAGTATGGAATCCACAAAGGGAGAATCCACCATAGAATTGTTTGTGATAGATTTTGCAAAGGATGTCAAAATAATCATGACAGGGTGTTATTTCATCCAACCCATTAAATCGATGCCAAAAGGAAAAAAAGGTTCATCCATACCAAAATGTTTTTTGCAACTGGCATCAAAATTAAGCACCTGAACTTTATTATAAAAGAAGACATTTTTCATTTAATTCTCCTTCTTTCTCTTCAGTATTGTTATGCTACTAAAATTTGCAGCGACTTTTCTATGAAAGTGAAAGGGAGGATCAACAAAGAAATGGTAGAGAGAATGAAGAGGAAGGAGAGTTTAGATTCGGAACCAAAAAGGCAGTCAACTTGCACTAGAAATAGATTGAGAGGAAAAGAAAAGAAAAAAGATGGTAGTGACTTTTTCCAATAAAGGAAAGATAATTGTTTTTGGAGATGGATAAATTCTAATGATGGACTGTCAAAAAGGATGTGGAGTGGTCAAAACATGTTGGAGTTTTTGGTTTGTTCAATATTCAGTTGAATCCGATTTGATTACTAGTGAAAGAGTTCCTATAAGCCTTCACTTGCTTGAACTCGGACATCATTGAATTGATAGTCTAGGGAGTTTTGGTTTTCATCATAAAAAAAACAATGGCAAAGATGCTCCATCTACCAAAATCAAGTATTACCAAAATATTGGCCAAGTTGACCAAGGAGAAGGAGAAGGAAAGAGAGGGAGAAGGAGGCTGCCATTTACCAAAAAAATGTTCCACTAGAAACACTAGTTGATCGAAAGGGGTGGAAGGTTTCCCTTCTCAAGGGGATGTATGTAGCCTAGCTACTAGCATTACTTCAAGTAATCTAGCTAAAGGGCAATCAACTTACCTATGTAACCAATAAGTTAATGAGCTTGGTTGTTTTAACCGAGTAGGCAATTAAAGTGAATTGGGTTGCATAACTATGTTCGTCAACCTATAGATTAAGCTATGGGATTTGTTTGCACCAACAAAATTCGAGGTGAGTAAAGATAACACCAAATTTAGCACTACCCAAGTAGTCGACATCATGTTCCAGAATTGGTTTTCGATAGACTTGATCTTCATAGTACTAGATTCTAAGGAGGTGAATGAAGGTGTTGTTAGGGCTCCACTATAAATTCAAGTTACAAGAGGCACCAAAATTTCGAGAGCACATTTTTGGCATGCATTGATTGATCTAAACGAGGAAATGGATGATGTTGAAAAAGTTGATGGGACAAGTACCCAACCAAAAACCTCACAACAATTGTAAATTCCACCAACTCTCCTACCAGTTTTGTGGTCATGGAACTTGCACTATTACAAAAGTGGGGTGCAGTTCACTAGCCTAAATCACTATGGGACCTTAAAATTGAAATAAGTTCATTGCATTTTAGTGATTTCACTTTGGTTAAAGTTATTTCACTATAATATCATTATGTAAACATTGTGTTTCATTATTAGTTGACATAATTCACTATTATAATTTATTGTAATAAATAGGTTTATTTTTATGTCGTTTTAAATACCTTATAAATGCTACTTTATGATATACCCTATATTATTTTAGATTACTTTAGTTATTTTAATTTATACCTTACGTGATTATAAGTTATTTTATTTTAAATATAATACTTAAAATAATCTAAATAAAACATAATGAACCAAGGTAAAGTAACATAAAATAACTAATAATAACTTATGATTTTTTTTTTAAATTTAAAATATAATAAATACCAATAGCCTATGATAGTATAACCTAGAATATCCAACAATAATTTATAATAGAATAGTCACCAATAGTCATAATATAACATAAAATAACTAATAATATCCACCAATAGAATAGACATCAATAGCCATCAATAAAATAATCACCAATAACCTATGGTAATTAGGTGGTGACACATGTCAATAATTCATAGGTTAAAAATATGAAATTATCAATAATATTATATATTAAATAATTTAAATTTAATTAATTACCACATTGTCTAGTTAATTAACAAACAAGTGAATGGCTTGGTAAATTTGTATTTCACTTGAGAGTAACCTTATTTCATTAAGTATTAGTGAATCAATTCATTATCCATAACAATTAATCCCTATTCGCTAGGGGGTTGACAAGTTTCACCATGGTAAAAATGTCCAAATTCACTTAAAATTTAATGAAACCCAAAGTGAACTAGGACGCATTTTGGTGTAGTGTTGGGATAGCTTCATCCTACAAATTTGATATCGTTGTTAGGAAAACACACCCCAATAAACCAATCACTAGAAGTGTTAAATCTGAAAAAAAAAGGCAGGATGCGGAATCCAAGTTTAGTTCGGACTACATAAATTTTTGGTGCAAGGTTTCCACTAAAATTAAATCCCATGCTTGAAAGTACTAAAACACCTGCAACCCTCTCTAGTTAATTGAATCATTGGTTAGAGGGAGAGGAAATTTCGATTCGAGATATATTAGAATTGGATATTCCACTGGATTATTTTTTTGGTGAAATTTAACCACATAGTTTAGGAGAGGTAACTGAAAATCATCACCCCTCTGATATTTCATTTTTAGTACAAGGCGAACTTTTTCCTCCACCTACTGTCGCAACCCCACTTTGAGGGAAGTGTGAGGTCGCCACTCACACTCCTGAAAGTGGGACATGGGAGTCCTCCATGACTTTCAAAAACTCAGAGTGCAATTTTAGTGGCCAAAACACCTCACATTGAAGTGTTCTTTATACCGTTGGAAAGGTCTTGAAGTGTAGATGTCCAAAATGGCCTCGTATAGCCATTTGGACATCTACAGCACAAGTTATGGTCAAAAGAAAGGTCGGGAGTCAAATTGGCAATTTGACTCCCGACCACTAAAAGTCAGGAATCGACCTGATTCTGGTGCGTGCAGGCAAAGTGTGACACATCATTGAAAAGCTCTCGAGGAGAGCTACAACTTTGGTTTAGACTTTGTCCCGATCCAAGTTCAAGGCGAAAAGTTATGCGTGTCCAAAGTCCCGGGAGTCCAAACCAGGACAAATTCGGGATTCCATTTTGGGAGTCCCGGGAAAAAGAGCCATTTGGATGCAAGTGCAACGGAGAGCTGTAGAGAATACTATATGGGGGAAGGTGGTGGCTTCCCCCAAGTCCAGGCCGTGGTGAGTCAAGTGAGTCCAAGGTAGCCCGTGGCTTGTCCCAACACCAAAAGGGTGCAGAATGAGATTTAACCAACTTGTTGGTTGGATTTGAATGTAGGACCGTATAATTGAGTAAGCTTGTCCCTCTTCCTAGTCTATCCCAGAGCTTTCAGTACACCCTTCTCACCCCCTTTAGTGTTGGAAGCTGTGACTGTTCCCCAAGTCCCAGAAATTCCATAATTTGAGTGATTTAACCCAACTTGGGGCTAACTTGGGACTTGGGAGCGCGTCATCACTCATGTTGTTTTTCCTTAATCTTCTAATAGCAAGTCTAGAAAATGAATAGCACAACCTTGAAAGTAAAGATTTGGAAAATGATAAATTAAAAAATCAGCCGTGCTTTTCATGTTTGAAGCATTGTCTATATGAATTTGTACAATGTTGTTGACTTCAATTATTTCAATATATCCAACCAATACATTATGTTCAATAATGGACAACGTGTAATGTTGTCCCAACCATTAGAATAAATGGTTGTTCCACATTTGTCAAGTGAATTCCTTGTCCTTTTAATTACTTGTTTGGATACATCAACCTTGGATTGTTTTAACAAATTTGTGCGCAATCCATGGTATGATGGGGGTTTCTGCCCGGTTTGAAATTTGAAATTGATTTCATAATTTTTAAGAATGCATGCTGTCACACAACATTGAAAAGTATGTAGACTTCATTAAAGAAAGTTGTTCACTTCTTGTCCAAATCTTGTTTTTTGGCTAAATTCAATCCTGAGGCAATATCAGAAGGTTCGAATGTTGTTATTTGGGGATCTATTAAAATCCTATGTGTTGTTTGAAAGTCAAGTGCAAGTTTGAGCCCTTTACACTTGAGACATCAAAATAGATTTTCCTTTCACTAAAAGATTCAGTATTTCAATGGCAATGTCTTCTATTCGCCCATCAAAGAAATGGGCTAGTACTTCCATGTCATTTAGTGGTGGAGGGACAAGTTTGCCACATCAAGCAAATAGGGCCTTCACCAATAGCTATGCCATTGAAAACATTATAATTCTAGTTTGCCCATTACCATCATATTGATTGCCCAAATGGAACAACATTCTATCCTTGTAGTATGAAATGACACTACTACAAAACTTGCATTCCACTTTACCTGACTTGTCTTCTGGCATCAAATACCACGGATTCCACACGTTCAATTTTCCCTCCATCGAAATTACACAAAAACAATAAGCCTGATTAGTAAATTTTGGGTATTTAACAATAGGATCAAATTTCACCTTTCCATCCCAAGGTATATGACAATGGTTGTTTGTTAAATAACATGAAGCCCACATACCTCAAAGGAGAAAGTGAATTGAGATTGCAAGGTCTTTTTTTATTACTAAACAATAGCAAATTTTGTCACCAAATCAATGGTGGAGATTAATCCATTGTCAATCATATAATCAAAATCCAAATGTACATTAATCAAAAAAATATTTGGTCACCACACGATTAATAATGGAAAACTTTCCATTGTCACAATATTTGTGACGAAAAGCTTTTAGATGTCATAGGATTGGTGACCAAAAGTTTTCAGTCACCACAAGAATGGAAACCAAAAATATTCAATTGTTAGAGAATTGACGATCAAATTTTAGTTGTTGTAGGATTGGTAGCCGAATTTTTTTGGTTGCCATCCTACAATGACCAAATTAATTTTCAATTGTCAATTGCAATGGGGGTAGTTCAGGTGTAAATTTTTTTTTTCTTGCATTAGGTTTGATAGATGTGATCGATGTGTAAAAACAAATGTTAACATGATGCTTGACACAAAATGACCATGTCACATTGGTTTTGATAACCCTAATTACAACCATTTACATAACAAAGTACTCACATTTATCTTGTTTTTCCATTGTGCAAAAAATGCAAAAGAGATTTTGATAATGTGTATGAAATGGAAATGTTAAAATAGTTGTAGGATAGATTTTGTAGAAGGAAAATAAACATGTTAGAACTTGGAATTAAGAATTTGAAAATTTTAATAATCACAAAGAAAAAAAACTTAAAAAAAAATAAAAATGAAAAACAAACAACACAAAACAACAAAAAAGATAAAATATATAACAAAAATTGAAAAAAATAAATTAAAAAAAAAACTCCTAAAAAAAGTTTGATGTTAATGTCCAAAGTTTGAGAGCTCCAAAACTTGCACATGTGAAAAGGGGAAAACACAAAATAACAACAACAAACTAAACTCAAAGTAATAGAAATGGACTAAAAGTGAAGGAGGATGGCTTGATATTGAAGCAATCACATTCAAAGCAACAACAACTCGAAGCAATGGCTCAAAGTTATAGCTCAATTCAATGGTGGTAGGCAACTCTCAAAGCACCAAGCACAAGCAATGACAAAGCTCGAAACCAAAGTGATGGAAAGAAAAAAAAAACCATGCACAAAAACAACAAAAATTCCAGAAAAACAAACAAGAAGAAAGAATCTCAAAGTTTAATGCAAAACATAAGAAAGCTTAAGCAAATGAACAAAGAAGTGAAGATCATGAGAAAAGCAAAGCCCTTTATCACTGGGGAGGCAATGGGTTCGCAAGATGACAATTGCAAGCCCTTCAGGTGCCGCTAGGAAATATATGGATCCCTTATCGCTTGCCTTAAGAAACTAAAAAGTTTGTAAACCTCACCTAACCTAGTTAAAATTTAAACGCTTGAAATATGGTGTGAGAATTGGACCCGGGTTAAGCCTGATGGCACTGGGTTTGATGCTTTGATTTTTTAAAAAATGTAACCAGTTCTCAAGATTCAATTCTCACTTGAGTGAGAACTGATCGACCAATTATCAGACCAGGTATGATATAATGTGATGCTTGCTAGTTCTCTCTTTGAGAACTGAACTGAGAACTGAGCTGGTACCTAGGGGGTTTTGTGATACCCACTCAACACTTGTATGATCTGCCCTTGATCACCCAGCCTTCTCAGCTAGGTTTTGCCAATGGCCATAACCTAATAATTCTTAGACATGAAGCAGCTGATCAACAAAATTGCATTGAACAACTTTGATAGAATCGATGGAAAAATGGAATCTGATGATGTAGGATGATGGGCTTAGTTAGTGGCCGGCACCACACCCTACATCACCAACCATGATTCCCACAAAACCATAGCAGAAGCAGCGGTGCCAGCTTTCCCATTTGGTGCTACTCTCAGTTCAGTGGGAATTTTAATAACTCAAGAGAAAGAAAATAAAACTTTTGCCCAAAAACTTAAAGGTTGGGACCAAAACAACTCATATGATTAAGTTTTGGTTTTAAAAGGTGAAAAATGAAGTAGTCCCTGCTGCAGGAGCACTGGAGCAGCACGTATCCTCCAAACAAGAATTCAAAAACATCCTGAGAACATCATATTTGAGTCATTTTGATTTTTTTGGGTGAATGGGCATCTGTGATTGGTCCATCGCAAAACAGAGTGATTAAACTTTGACCACTCCCAAAATAGATATATATTATTCCTCTCCTGTGAGCTAGTTATGTAGATTACAAGAGTTGAACTGAGCGGAGGGCGAAAGATATGGGATAAAGTATGGTGATGTTGGGAACACATTGGGAACACCAAATTCCAAAATAAATCCATACACCCACAACCAACCCCCTCCCCCCCCCCCAAAAGAAAAAGACTGGGCCTCTTGAGTGCAAGTTGCCTCACCTGATTGGCTGCCAAAGATCTATATCTCTACCTCTCTACCTGTGTTCATCACCATTTTTGGCATAAGCTAATGTCAGGGGCATGAATTTGGGGACATAGTCAGAAGATTAGACAATGAAAAATCAGTGATCCCACTCCAGTTCAGTAACAGCAAAAAATAAAATAAAATAATGAGGGGCCAGTTTGGGTGGGAAGAAAAAAAGATTGGGAACTTTTCTAAAAGGGAGTTTTGCCCTAACATGATAGAGACCAGCTATTGGTCTGATCCTCCTCAGAGAGTTTTTTGTTTAGAAACAAAAAACAGAGTCAGTGGATGGGTCCACTATCTAGTTTATTGGGAATCTGGGAATGCACACCCTGCTGCTGCTTAAATGTTTTGCTCATAACAGCAGCCACAAAAGTATGAAGAAGCAAGCCATCAAAGCCTTTGTTGCTATAAGGATTCTCATATCTGCTAGTTAATTTAAAGTTCATTCTCCAATAACTCACTGACGGCCTCTTGGGTTGGTGATAGAGTCTTGGGGATTGCAACCAGACCGAAACTGTTGTGCTGTTGTTGTTGATGATCATCATCATGGTCTCTGGGCTGGCATAAAATAAAATTGTGGAACACTGCAGTAGTGCTCGTGTTAGACCCAAATAAAAGCAGAAGAAGACTTCTCTTTTGGACCACTACAACACTACTGCGGTAGTGCTCTGTTATTATATTACACCAAAAAAAGAAAATACTTCTCTTTCAGACTCTACCGAATCTTTTCTCTCTATAATAATGCTGGTTAGGAGGTTACCAGGTTCATAGTGGTGAAGATATGTGTTTGCATCAGCGGTATCAATGTAGTCCTGACATCAGCCTTTGGCCGTCTGCAAACACTCAAGGAACAATCCATCTGAATAAAAATCCAAGGGCTGCAAAACAAAAAATTGGGAAGCATGTCAGGAACCTCCTCATAATTTGCAGAGTGTGTTTCTTATTATAGATTAGTGTCTAGTGTCTTTCACCCTACATTACATTGGACGTGAACTTGACCCCCTAAAAACTGCTAGAAACAATACACCCAGTTCCAGCACACCAGAGAAAAATTGCATATTGCAACTGCTCTGCAAGTATTGTTGTAAGGAACAGGGTAGTAACTGAGGACCCATCATCCCACAACACGTGTAGAGTGTAAGCCAGGGGTTCCTAGAGCCCCGGTCAATTGTGTACACACATCCTTTGTGAGACTCAGATAGTTAAAACGCTAGACTTGTCCAAATCTGGGGTTCTGTTTCCTATTTCCTTGCTCTTTGAGACAACCCATTGGCATGGCACCACAAGCAACCGCGGCTTGAAACTATGGGGTCGCATATGGGGGGTTGTGCCAGCTGCTTGGTGGATGCACACCTTCACATGCAACCAAGCTAAACTACTACTGTTTTTTTTAATAAAATCTGAAACGAATAGCAAGCTAAACTAATATTTTGCTGGGATGAAAATGCAAAACCATCTTCTGTTCCCATGGAATATCAGCTGGAAGAGCAACCTCCCTATAGAGAGTCCTTGCTGGCCATCACTGCCTCCTTCTGGTGGTGGGTTTTTTGGTAGGGTTGAGAGCTAAAATCACACCAGAGTCTTTGTAAAACTACAAAATAATCATTCATTTTACCATGAACTTGTCAACCATGCAAAGGTTGGCGAGCTGGTGTGAAAGGAAACAAACCGCACAAGTAATGTGCCAGAAACCTTTCTTTTAGTATGAGGAGGAGGTTACCCCGCTGCTGAAACACGCAGAAATGTTAGGGCTTTTGCATCCCTCAGTAAAATCACAGAAGCATGTGTTAAAATGTCTTTGCAAATTGCATAGACCTTTTGCATGGGCCACATGCAAAAGACATTCAACATTAAGTTCTAGCTCACCATAAGTAACTCTTCAAAACAATTCAAGCCACCGATTCAAACAATCTCATTTTGCCATAATTGTTTTCTTCCCACCAAAGCACAAGCTTAATAGGCAATTACAACATTTATTTGCTAAGTTACTGCAGAGAACTCTTCAAACCAATTGAAGGCTCCCATTCTAACAATCTCATTGGCCATATAGGATTTTTTTCACACCTTAGCAGAATTCTATTCAACATAGCTTGTATATTTGTTTATATGTTTTTCACTACTTTAAATACTATAACCCTTGTCTCCACCCTGTATACAGAGTCCCAGTCTCTTTTGGCTGGCTACATAATAGCCAAAAAGCCATGTTAAAGATTATAAACTGCTAAACAGAGTACTTTAAAAGATTCTCAATAACCAGAATTTGATCGAAATTTAGGAAAAATCTACAGATTTTATACATGGTTCAAGTATGTGGCCAAAAATATTGAAGTGTGTTTCAAGAAATGTTACGTTCTTATTTAGCTTGTAGCCAAATCTGGCTAAATCTTCCTGTGGGCCATCGCCACATTGGCTACATCATAATAGTATTGACCAAAAAAGAACAGATACAGACAGTGTTAAAAAACTGAAGAACCAGTGACCTGAAAGGCACAGAAGATGGTTTTCTTCTGCCATGAAGCTTGTCTTCTTTTGCTCCAAAAGCAAAAAAAAATGAAAAAAGAAAGGAAAGGCACATGAGAAGATGACTGAAAGAGAGAGAGGTACTTACTCATTATTTGAGTATAAGTAGTTTTCTTTTTTCCTTCTGGAGACAAGATTCTAAGAAGCAAAACACAAAACTCGTGCATGCGAAGGTCGTTGTGTCTTTCTACTATTAGCCAAACAGCCTGTGCTGTGCTGCCAATCATAGGATTTGGTACTAGGTATGAATATGTTTATAGTGTGGCGCTGTGTGGTACTACTTAAGTATAATAGTGCAGTTATTTGTACTCTTGCACAGAAAGATTTGCATATTCAAAGTACTTACTGTTGTAATTGCTGTGGGGGCACGCATTCCGATTTTGTTCACAAATATTATAGCAACCTGTATTTCTTGGGTTTTTTTAAAATGACAAGAGCTAGGTACTGGTAGCTGTGAGTACCAAATTAAGTAGCTGTGGCAAGTGATTTCTAAATAAACAATTTTGCAAGTTGAGCAATGCCTCCAGAGTCCATACTACTCCGGGAACTAATACAATAATTTCTTACTCAACACAAATACTGATATTGGTCAAAGCACTACTAGAAGGTATGTGGAAATAGGTAGAATGAAATCCATTATTTCAAAGATTAGTGAAGTAGAACTACTAATGTTTTCAGCTGCACTTGCATGACCAAAAAGTCTATATATTGCAGTTTAGGGTTTAGGATTTTCCGCAAGGTTTTTTTGCTTTTCATATGGATTGGGGTTGTGAAGTTCAATTAAGAATTGTTATAAATGCACTCTGTGGTGAGCATTGTGGCGCCTATGCCATAACCACTACTTTTGATTAAAATAAGCCCAACTTTCCGCTGTCTTGGCTGGTTTACTCGGTTCAGGGCTGCAGCTGACAATTTTATACTGCAACTCAACTCTTATAGCTCACTGATCGCGTAAGTCCTTAGGTCACATCTTTTCTCAGACATGAAGAATATGTGTCTACTGTCTACCAAGTACATATCACTACTGGTATACTTTGCACTTTGCAAAAGACATGTATTGAAATTAGCAATATTGTTGTCTTGGTAAAGGGGGACATAGTTGCATGTACATAGTTTGCACATAGTTGCTATGCACATAGCCTGACTCCCAAGACACCCAGATATGCTGAAAGCTGCACAGGGACCACAAGAGAGAGATTGATACCCCCCTCCTTCCCCCCTCCCCCCACTAGCTGCATGCCCACAGATGGTGGTGTATTTTATTTAAGTAAGTTAAATCTGGAAAAATCCAGTGTTCCTCTAGTGATCTGTTTTGGAAGGCAAACTGGTTCTATATCTATCCTACTATGTAAACCACTAAATCCATGATCACCACACCCTACACCTTTTGAGAGCTGAAGTTTAGCAATTCAAATTCTGACTTCACTTAAAGATGGACTCTCAATCTTTTGTATGTCCACCCACTGCTTCTCTAGATTGTCGCTGTTGTCAATAAAGTTGCAGCAAGTTTACAGCAACCTAATCACTCTTAATTACTAATTCACATTCCGGTAGATTAACAGCGCTGTAATAGTCACGCACACTATAATAGTCACCCTTATTAATAAAAAGTTAGGCAGGTTTCCAACGCTATATTAGTCACTGTTATTAAAATAAAGTTCAGCTGCAGGTTTACAACACTATAATCACACTCTTATTAAGAAAGTTCAGCAGGTTCACAACACTATAGTCACGCTTATTATTAATAAACCTTGGCAGGTCTAGACTCTACAACACTATTTAATCACTCTTATTAACAACCATGTTCAAGCAGGTTTTTACAAATACAGTACAGTTACACTGTTATTAAAAATATAGTTGGGCAGCTGCTTTACAACACTATAGTCACTCAGTTTATTATTAAAAGTTTGGCCAGGTTTGGAACAACTACCATAGCACAGGGGCATCTTCAACACCTGTTTATTGAACAATTAATTAAATTAATTTTGAAGATTCCATGTTTGAGAAATAAAATATTCTTGAATGTTGCCACAAGATTCGCTCTAATTTTCATGGACAGAATTTTATTCTTTGGAAAAAAGAAATAGAAGTATTTCTTTGAAAATTTCAAACATTTGTACCAATAATATAATTAGTGCTCAAGCCTGCCAAGGTATTACGGTGTGTCATGGTGGGGGAGGAAACCGGATAAAATAAAAACTATTGGAGATGAGGGGTGTGGGTATACATACTACTAGTGACAAGGAGTGGTGGAACTGGACATAAAATATAATAAGATGAGAGTGGTTCGAATAGAGTCAATGAGAAGAGGTAGCGGTCCAACCCCATCGCCCTGTTGTCTTTGTTAATCAGAAATGTTTGCAAATGTGGGTTTTCCTTGAATATCCCTCCATCTTCTGTTGTCCCTTGCACACCTCCTCCCCTTTTGTGTAATAATAATAATAATTATTATTATTATTTTGTTTTGTGTTTGCTAGCTTGGTTTGGTTGCTTTCTCGAATCGCTCAAGCGGCCAGTTTTTTCTTAGCGACCCAAAGCAGCAGCAGCCGGTCTTCCCTAGAGAGACTGCGCACCGCTCTGCCATCGCGGCTGTGGGTTTGAATGCGTTTTTTTTGGCTTACTGCAGCTCCGGCTGTTGTAGGTGCCATCCACATGCTAGCTACGACTATGGTGTAATATTGATCTTGTATGAAAGGCGTTTGGAGATGAGGGTGACTGGTGCAGAGCTGGTGCCTGCGGCTGGATCAGTTGGTTAGGGAATGGATGACATGACGATGCCGTTGCTAGTAACTAGCAGTGGATCGGGAGGTGATGATCATAAGGCTGGATCGGAGAGCGGCGATCGGTTGCAAGGCGAAAGCACCGACGTTAACGTGTGATTGGGTTTCTTTCAGTATCATCGCTTCTCCTGATCAGGTTATTCTTGTCGGCTGTTGCGTCCAGTTTGGACTGAGACGAAAGTGGAAGAAGAAGAAGATAAGATGAAGTGACGAGAGTTGGTGGAAACCCTCGACTGCGAGATCAGATTGTTGATCGTCGAGTTAGCGCGCGAAGTGCTAGAGCGATCAATGTTTGCGAGATTGATGTCGTTACGTGTATCTCTCTGCTCAATGATTTGTCCGTGATGATGACGTGGTGGAAAGATACCGGAGGGACGTGGAGTCTTTTGAAGGCAGTTGATGCGACCGACTAGGGTCGCCGGGGGCATGACGATACCTGCAGGTTTCCGTGTTGAAGAGATTGGAGATGCAATCTAAGTTCGGATTGTGTGCTTGATGGGTCGATGTGTTCCCGGACTGTGCCGGGGGCTTTAGCTCTCTGTAAATCCGCTGATGTCTAGCCTTCTGTACGCTTGCAGCAAGCGGAACGATATGATGGTTGGGTCGAACCGCGTCTTGTATCTGCCGCCGCGGCGTTATTCCTGATAAGTACATTGAAGGATTTGGTGAGAAACGAGAAAGTTGTGCAGTCAAAAATCAGCAACTTCGTCGGGCGGACAGGTGCGGCAATGAGCTGGAGTAACCATCAGCAGGCCGGCGCATCAGTGGCTGTGCCACCGTGTCTGAACTCTGTACCGCATATTGCGCATCCTGTAGAACCCTTATGTCACGATTGGTGGAATCCGCACCAGCTGGCGCTTCAACCAACTGATCATGCAAGTGCGGCGCGATGGCCGGCTGCCGTTTCCACCATCGACCATTTCACTGACATCAGTTTGTGGCACAGCGGCACTGCAACCGGTCGAAGCTGCAGCCCCAATTTTCACACATCCATTGCGAGGCCGGAGTCGCAGCTGAGTACCTCTCATGTCACCAGGCCGGTGCGTACATCATATCCGATGGATCCTCAAACCCTACCATGTTTTGTCTTGAAATGTTTTGATCTGTTGCTAGCTTCAATTAGCAGCTTGTTGGTAGATTTTCTTTTGGATGTCTGCGTGTGGAGAGACCAAATCCGATGGATCTGCGAAGAGGCCGTGTCCGAAAAACAAACAACTGAACACTCCGCATGCCGCGATCAGCTCGCTCGACTCATGCAATTCAAATAAGTCATAGAACAACAATCATGCAGTGCCCATCATGAGTCTTGTCAGAAAATTTGCCACACATGTGTGAAATTTGACTCCAGAATATTCCTCCGTGATACCCATGTGGAGCAGCAGTTTCATGCTCTAGAGGATCCACCGCAGCAGTGCAGCAGTTCTGTGCAACAACATCCGAATCAACACTTCTATCAGCAAGCACAAAAGCTGTATAAATGCAGCCAACGATCATGCAGCAGTGTGTCATCCGATTCTCATGGACGACCAGCTGCTCTTCGGCGGCGGCCGCTGCCTTTCCTAAGCCTCAGTCCTCCAACCGCAGATGATCATGAAGGACCGAATCACGCAGCAGGAGATCCGCAACCGTACTACAGGTCATCCGGCTCGACTGCGGATCATGCCGGATCAACTTCCACCGTAATTCTATCATCGACACGAGATTCTGGTAATGCATGTCAGAAATATTCTGACGTGAATGATGTGACAGTGGCACTGCACATCGGGCCTCCAGCTGCCTCTTACGATGACTACTGCATGGAAGCTGGTGCCTGCAGAAGAAGGCAAGATGCAGGTTCCTCTCCTCACAGCGGTTATGACCGCAACCACGTTGATACTGATGATCAGTCCAACGACAGCAGCTCTCAGAAAATTATGGAGCTGGGAGTGGGACAGCACCTGCTGCTTGAAGCACAGTATTGGATTCCCACATCGGCCCAGATTCTGGTGGGGCCTACGCAATTCTCCTGTCATATTTGCAGCAAGACTTTCAACCGTTACAATAACCTGCAGGTGGGTAATCAAGACAGCAGCTATCTCGTTGCAGGATCCTTTGAATGGAGGATTCATGAGAATATACTCTTGTGATCGTCCATGACGTCTTACGGAGCTGCGGAGAACATGGTCTCTAATCTTCTTCTCCTTCGTATTTGCAGATGCATATGTGGGGTCATGGATCGCAGTACAGGAAAGGACCAGAATCGCTGCGAGGCACACAACCCACAGCGATTCTTCGGCTTCCGTGCTACTGTTGTGTACAAGGATGCCGCAACAACATTTCGCACCCTCGATCCAAGCCACTCAAGGATTTCCGCACGCTGCAAACTCATTACAAACGGAAGCACGGAATCAAACCTTTCATGTGTCGCAAATGTGGTAAGACTTTCGCTGTTCGAGGGGATTGGCGAACCCATGAGAAGAACTGCGGAAAGCTGTGGTACTGCACTTGTGGTTCAGACTTCAAACACAAACGCTCCCTCAAAGACCATATTAGAGCTTTCGGACATGGCCATGCTGCACGCTGTGCTGGTGGCGCTGCTGGTGGTCACTCCTGCGAGGATGAGGACGACCCTGTAATGTCAGAAGATGATGCAGCTGATCATGCAGATGTCTCAGGATAGAAACCACCTAGCTAGCAGCTACAACCTTCCAATATACCAGCTGATCATCTCACCTGTGTCTCTTTCACCACCTGTACTAAGACATGCAGCAACCTTGACTTTGGCAAGTTACAAAAAAGGATTGCACTCAGCTCACTGTTAATGAACTCTGTTGTGGTACATATAAATTCCATATTATAGCTCCTGCACCTTGGCACTGCAGCTGGAAGAGAGCTGCAACAGCAGCAGCAGCAGGATTCATAGTACTATCACATGCAGATCAGGTATGCCAGTCTCAATAATATTTACTCAGGTGATGCAAATACACTCCACCTCTCCAAATTGACTTGAGTACTGTGCAGCAGCTCTCAGTGATCATGTCTGAGCCTTAATCCTCTTCCATGTATGTACTTCTGGAAGTCTTAGAATTATGAGATTTTATCTCATCAGGTTTTGATGAGCTCTGAGGAAGAATTCAGCTGGACATACATTGACCATGTGCAATACTCTAGATGCCAAGGCACCTGCCTCACATGTATAAAATCTGAATTACCCCTCAGCACAAACCTGATTTCAATGGGTTGCTATAAACAGAAGTAGTACTGTAGGCTTGACTTCATACACGCCATCTTTTTGTGTCCCATATTTGAGTAACAGCCTGAAACTGGCTGTGCTTGAATTGAATTTGTGGGCAGATTCTGCAGTTCAAGTAGAGCAACTGTCACATGTTGTAGTTTCACTCTGAAATAGACATCTTAACTTCATTAAGTCTGAGTAAATCACTCTCTGTGGTAGTTTTGGCAGTTGCAAGGTGTGTCAAAATATTTCTTTGCCTACTCATTGTTACCCTTGGTAGTAGCTTTGAGTGACATTGTATTTGATGTTTTCAGGTATCTAAAGACTTTTTACATACCTCTAAGCGTAAGATATTGTGTTGCCCTACTGTGGCTTTTGTATAGCAGATTGTCAATTGCTTGTGATTTGGGAACATACTGTGGACGAAAGGGGAACCAATTTGCCAAAAATACTAACCCAGAAAACTAATAAGAGGGCCTAACTAGCAAGGTGTTTGCCTGAAGGATTGTTACAGGATTTCTTATGTGCAAAAGCTTTGCAATGAGATATTATTGGCTCATGCAAATCATGGATAATTAATCAAACCTCTGGCAATGAGTGAAAAATCATTACTGTGAGAGCAATTTTCACTCATATATGAGATGGGTTGTTGAAATGGCTTGTCAATTACTTTTCAAGTCTAAGTGTGGTCAAATATTCAGCCATAAATGTGGTCATCATTGTAAGCAGCATGTGGTCATCATTGTAAGCAGCATGTGGTCAAGCTACTTCATTGGGAGCAGTGAATGGCAATGGCAAACTAGCGCTTAAGTTAATCTTAGTAGTCTTGCTCATTTCCACACTGTCGTAGTAAATCAGAAACTGTGGAATGTGCACTAGATTGAATTTGTTACATTTCTACTAGCACATTAGGTAGACACCCTTGTGCACTTTAATAGATTGCTCTGGATTACCCTTTTTGCATAACAACTGTTTCCACCTACCGGCATTTGTTAACCTTATCTCTGAACAATCCTCCATGTGCATATAAGCATATTGCTGGTTTTCACTAGTTTATCTTTGATGTCCATGATCCATCACTTTATAGGAACTAGTTTGAGTCACTAATCCATCTTAGTATAGTTCTAAGTTTATTAACTTTTCAATGTAGTTCCTTTTCTCTATTCAAGTTTATTGTACTGATTGTTTTCAATCACATTGTGTAATGGAAGAACTTGATTTTTCACAGGTTATGGGCCCACATTTCAGGTACATAGACAAATTCACACGGAAAGATTTTATTTTCTAGAAGTTTAAAATGGAGACTATGTTGAAAGCTAGAGAGTCGTGAAGGCTAGTAGATGGGAAAGACGTAAAGCCAAGTGAACACGAGGTAGTTACAATATCAACTTACACCAAGAGAAAGAACCGAGCTCTTAACCTCATAGTGCAAAGTTTGTTTGAGAGCTAGTTGTTTGCAATGAGAAAATAGACTACTGTGAAGGGCATTTGGGAGGTGCTTTAAAATCGGTATGTTGATAAAGGTTTCATTAATAAGCTAGGTAGTTGCAAGTTAGGGTGGCTCAAAAGCACCAAGAGTCCTAATCCCAAAGGTCCATATTTTAACACTAAAATGGAAAAAAAAAAATTGAAAACCAATGTTGAGTGGGCCCTATGTGATGATTAATCAACTAATAAAGTCCATAGGAAAAGGTACCCATCTAAACAACTTTTTAATATACATGTTAAGGGGAAAAAAATATCAATCCAACAAAAAATGACCAAGATATAAAGTTTTGAAAATAAAGTCCTTAATTATTTTTTGGTAAAAGTTTTTGTTGTATTGTTTTTCAATCCATTTTTTCCCCATCATGTATCATATATTGAGTCCCTATAAAAAGTATTGAGATGAAATCATAATAAAAAATGCATTTGAATGTTAATATAGAATCTAGATTATAGTCCATATGTCCACTTTAAAAGTCCATTACTATATGATTGGTGTATGTTTATTGAATTTCACCCTTCTATAATGGAATTTCATAACATTATCATGATATTTTTTCAATCCATATTTTTTTCCTTCCATTTGATATTGGCAATTTTAATCCATAAATATTTTTGTCAAATTGATGATTTTACAATGTGTTTGTGGCATTTGAAAAAAATACACTTTGTAGAAAGTCCATAAAAACACAAAAAATGATCCACCCTAACTTGCAATTACCCGGCTCTTTTTGACAAGGAAATTTTTCACCTTGCAAATGAATCCAACTAACACAATGGAACAACACTTGAACAAGTTGGGAGCTATGGCAAAGGAACTAGATGCCACTCGAGCAACAATTCCTCCTAAGGTGAAAATCGTGGTCCTCTTAATGAGTCTACCTAAAAGCTATGAATTCCTTGTCACTTCTTTAGAGTCCTTAGAGTCCATTGACCCCAAGAAACTTGGGAGGTCGTAACAAATAGGTTATTAAATGAAGAGTTGATGAAAAAAAAGAAGTTTAAATCCTTTGAATCGTTAGTCAAAACTACATTCATGCTAGTTCAAAAGGGATCAAAGTCCAAAGTTGGTAGAAAAATGTTAATAGACATTTGTAACTATTGTAAGGAAGTTGGGCATTGGGCAAAGGAGTGTGAAAAACAAAAAGTTGATTCCAAAAAGAGAAGAGAACAATATAATATAGTTGAAGCATGAAATGAAGCTACTAGTGGGGAAGCCTTTGTGTCTTCTTTGTCTATTTCATGTGGATTCAAAATGTGGTACGTAGATTTTGGTGCATATGCACTTCTATCTCGTGAATGAATTTAGTTAAAAAATTATGAATCAATTTCATCCATCAAAATCTACATGGGAAATAATTTCGTTTAAAAAACTATTGGTAGAAATTTTTTATAAAGGTATCCCTATCAGTGGGAAAAAATGGAATTGTTGATGCTATCATCATTAATGTCTTACATGTCCTTGGATTGGCAAATAACCTTTTTTCTATAACAAATGCAACTTCATTAGGTAACATTTTAAATTTGGAAAAAACAAAAGTGTGATCATGAATAAACAAAAGAAAGTAATTGGACTTGGTCTAAGAAAAAATGGTATATATCGGTTAAAGTGTGAGACAAAGTCGGCATAAAAAGTCCAAGGGCTAATTGTTTATAAGGAATCAAAATATCTAGCTATGGCATGAATGGTTGGGGCATCTAGGTGTAAAAAATGTGAAGATGTTAAAAAAAAACTTCATGGAGGGCATTAACATTGACAAGGAAACATAGTTTAAGTTTTGTGAAGGGTGTGTTCAAGGCAAGCAACATAAGGAATTACTCTTGAAAGAAAGAGGGTCATGTGTAAAGAAATTATTTGCGTTAATTCACACCAACGTTTGGGAACTAGCTAAGATTCCATCTTTTGGTAGAGCAAGATACTTTGTATTTTTCACAAATGATTACTCACACAAATCCTTCATTTACATTTTGAAGAGCAAAGGAATTTGCTTTTCAAAATTTCAAAAATTCAAAACATTTGCAAAGAAAAAAAATTAGAGAAAATATTAAGATCTTGAAAAATGACAATGGAGGCGAGTTCAGATCCCAAGAATTCCAAGCATTTTTTAATTAAATGGAATTCAACATCAAACATCAATGCCATACACACCCTAACAAAATGGAATGGTCGAACGATTGAATCACACAATTGTAAAAATAACTTGGAACCAAGATACAGGGTAGAAGCTTTAATGACTGCTATGTACTTGAAGGCCAAATCTCCCCACAAAACAATTGAAAAAACAACACTTAAAGAACTTTGGAATGGGAGAAAGCCCACAGTGAAGCAATTATGAGTTTTTTATTGTGATGCTTCCATTCACAAACTTAATTAGACAAGAACAAAATTGGATTCAAAAAACAAAAGATGCATCTTTGTGGGCTAAAACTAGAATTCCAAAGCATATAAACTAGTCAACAAGGAGACCTCCAAGCTTATCTTTAATCATGATGTGGTCTTCAATGAAGAAGTAGGCATCGCTTCACATGAAAAGACTTTGTCCTAGAAAGAACTAGAAGGAGTGAAACAAACCATTCCTCCTCAAGAGGAGTCTAACATCGATTTAATTGTTGTCTTTGAAAATGATCCATCTTCAAAAACATTTGATGGACAAGTGAATTCATCTCCTCAACTCTTTTTGGAACTACCAATATCTATTGTGGCACCCAAAAAGGTCATTGCCACCCCCAAAGTGACAACAACTCCTTGAAGATGTTAAGAGCACCGTCATGATTAATTGATTTTGCCTATGCTACAACCATTGATGAACCATTGATGTGGGAAGAAGTTATTGAAAAGTAAGATGCTGACAAGTGGAAGAAAGTTGTAGATGAAGAATATTGCACACTCATGAAAAATGAAACTTGGGATCTTATTGAATTACTTAAAGGAAGGAAAATGATAGGGAGCAAATGGGTTTTCCGCATTAATAGAAAAGCGAACAAAACCATCGACAAATACCAAGCTATACTAATTGCAAAAGGCTTTTCTCAAATGAAAGGGCTCAACTTCAATGAAACTTTTGTACCTATCACAAAATTCCCTTCCATTAGGACATTGTTGGCATTAACAACCATTTTGGATTTGGAAGTACATTAGAGGGATGTCAAAAGTGCATTTTAAAACAGATTTATGAAGGAGGACATTTACATGATGCAACCAAAAGGTTAAAAAAAAAACCATCACAAGGGCCTTATGGATGGAAGCATAGAAAAAAAACCATTCAGGATGAGCACACTGCTTTAAAAATTGCATTTTTGAAAATTTGAAATTTCACCATAAAAACACCATAATTCGGAAAATTAGTTTTTTTTGGAATGAATTTATATTCCTACAAAGTTTGAATGATAAAAATTTCATTCAAATACGTTATGTTTCAAGAGACCTTTTATATGTTTAAAGCACTCAAAATAACCATGTGGATAGGTCCCTTTTTTTCAAAAGTCCTTTTCCCTTATCAAACATGCACCATCCATGCCCAATTGTTTTTAAGATATTCATTTTCAAGATTTAAAAAGCAAATCAATTGAACTAGGTAAAACATTGTTTATTATCCATTCATACACCTTTGGTTGAAATGTGCTTACAATAGTAAAAAAGTGTGGAATTTGAAGGTGTTTATTTAACTAAGGTTACTTGTTTTATGCCTTAAAAAACATGGATGCATGTACCCATGTTATATCATAATGACTATATAGCCATTTGTGTTGATATCTAACTCACTACTATAAATAACTTATGACTTAATCTACAAAGGTGCACTACATGATGGATGAACATGTATATGGATGACTTTGTTAATTCGGTGGGATGGAAAAACTTTCTATCCATGAGCTAGGGCTCCAAATGACTATAATTCATGAACTATGAGTCTTGAAATATTCAAAAATAACTTTGTTTTTCCAGGTTACAAGTCGCCATTAATGTTGCACCCCCCACTAACACTGAACCCTCATCCCCATTTTGAGTTGTTTGAACTTTGTCCAAGCTCCTACCCATCAAATTAGTCCTAGAGACATTAAACACCATGGGTTTCAAGCCTGTCAATTTGTTGCAATTGCCATTTTGCTCCTGCTTAACATTTTGCTCCATGACACAACGAAATTTTTTGCATGTTGGAAATCATTTTGTTCGCATAATGTCGCAACCCTAGCCTTGGCTTGCGACCAAGGCAAGGGGGGGGTTGCAAGGTTGCGGGCCAAGAGGAAGGAAGCCCGGGAGTCAAGGCAAAGGCATTGCAAGAGTGCGGGCCAAAAGGAAGCCCGGGAGTTAAGGCAAGAGGAAGCCCGGGAGTCACATCACATACTCCCGGGAATGTTAGAAAGTGTGAGGGAGTATGAGGGAGTGAACCCTCACACTCCCAAGGCAACTCCCACTTTGGGAAGTGGA